>JACKZZ010003216.1_pt1 | contig 19675 bp, 22 predicted proteins | sample 8027871 | NCBI WGS metagenome assembly JACKZZ01 (sample SAMN15724774, study PRJNA655200) | protist metagenome | isolation source: fluorescence activated cell sorting (FACS) single amplified genomes of... | place: USA: West Boothbay Harbor, Gulf of Maine | collected 2000-07-19
AAGTAAAGCTGGAAAGGCTGCTAAAGGACTTATGGATGCTGATCCTAGTCTTTCTAAAACAGATGCTTTAAAAATAGCAAACAAACAGAACTTAGAAGGCAAAACAGGTATAGGTAGATTCTTGGCTAAAGCAGGGCAGAGTATTTCAAAATATGCTGGGCTTGCTGCTGATGGTTTATCTAATTTTACTGGTGTTGGAGATGGTAAAGATTTTAGTGAATCTGGAATTAGTGATGTTTGGGAAGATATAAAAGGTCTTCCATACGACGAATTATTAAAAAAAGCTGAAGCAGCTGGTATGGATATAAAAGATTTTATATTAGGCGCTAAAAAAAATAAGTAATATGGCGGATAGATTAGATATTGCGAAATTAAAACTAGAGAAAGGTTTATTAAGCGGTAAAGGCGCACCAAGTACAGCAGTAGCAGATGGCTTACAAGGATTATTTAGCGGGATTGATGCAGATGTTCAAGCCAAAAGAGAGACTCGTCAAGCGTTTAAAGAGGAGAGTGCATCCGATATAAGAGATCTTAGATCTTTAAGGGCAGAGGCGCAAGCAGCGGGAGCAACAGATGACAAAAGTTCTTCAGGACAAAGCATTAAGTTGGGTGATATACCAACTAGTACTACATTAGCTAACTGGACACTTACACAATTAGATGGATTTATACAAGATTCTTACAATCAACAAGAAATTGTTACTTCAGGGTTAGGAGGTTCATTTGCTGTAAGAGATTATGGTATTTTTAAAAACAATCAAAAACAAACTTGGCAAGCTGTTAAGGGAAGAGCTGACGCAGCTGAAAAAGAACTAGAAGAAACTAAGAAAAGAGCGCAAGGCTATACTAACGATGAGGGTGTTTTTGTTCCTCCAGTAGCAGGAGCAGGAGAAGCAGCTTTTCAAAGATATCAAAGTATTATAAGTGATTTAAATAACACTAGAGTAAGATCTGGTGAAGATGGTATGGGTATTGTTGAGGTTTATCAAACAGTATACGACCCAGCTACAGGTGTTCAGAAGAGGGTATTAGATAAAAATGATAATCCAATTATAAATAAAAATATTAGTGGAACAAGTGTAATGTCTTTGTTAAATAAAGAAAATTCAAGATGGCAAAGAACAGACGTTATTGGTGCTGTTGACAAAGCTTTTGGTAAAGATGTTATTGCCGCTTATGAGGTTTCTATAAACCATCCAGGTTATATAAAGGGTAGTAGTAGAGAAGACAATATTAGACGTAATCCAAGTTTCACTAGGTATCAAGATACTTTTATTGAAAAAACATTACCTAATAACAGAGCTGTTTCTAGCACTTTAACTGACAATTATAATGGACAATTTTATCAATTAGACCCTAATCAATCAATTGAAGGAAAGGTTATAGATCCAGATGATGGAAAAGAAAAAACAGGTTATATAATTGACGGTAAATATTTAGAAAATTTAGATGAAACCGTTACTGTTCAAGTTCTTACAGGATATGATAGTAATGGAAAACCAATATATGAAGATAAAAGCGCTCCTAAATATATAACTTCAAAAGTAGAAGGAGATGGTATTGTTGTTAAAACTACAGACGAACATAAAGCAGCAGCATCGGGTATTGTAAGAGCAACTATTGATGGTAAAATAGGAAAAGGAATTAAATCTGGTGTAGCTATAGCTCAGTATGATCCTAATAGAAAATCAGTAACAGATAAGAATGATAAATTAGATTCTGGAGTTGATTTGTTTAAACAAGTGCAATTACTTCACGGAGGAACAGATGCAGAGGTTAAGGCGGCTACTGAGACTTTAATGGTAAAAAGTGGGTTTAAATTCAGCGATACATCTGTAAATGAAAAGGTAGACGATAGAGGTGATAAAGTGGTGATGAGTCAAACTTATCAAGTAGATAAAGGTGATGGAATGAAGTCGTTTGAGTTAAGTTTGATGACTGATAATCCTAAATATGACAAAGACAAACAAGCAAAATTGAAAAAAGGAGATAAAGGCTATGAGCCTCAATTTATTCCTGTTTCAAAACAAGAGTTTGAAGATAAGTATTATGAATTATTTAAAGGTAAAGGAGACCAACCTTCTGTTTCAAAATCAAGAAATGCATTTGCAGGTAAAAATAAAAACTACAGTCCAACAGGTAAATTAAATACAGATGCAGACAGAAGTATGTCTGTTACAACCACAGAGAATGTAGATGTTGCAGAGATTCCTGAAGTAAGTCTTAATAGTTCTTTAGTTGATAAAGGTCCTTCTGTTTTTGATATAATAAAATCTAGCTCTTCATTTACAGAGTTAAATGGAATGGGTTATGATACAGATGAAAACTTTGTTAGTTTAGCTAATGAATTACAATCTAATTTTGATGCCTTAGCTCAATCACAAGGTGCTAATCAAGGAGGAAATGTAACGTTTAAGCAAAAAGGTCAAGATGTAATTTTATTAATAGATGGTGAAGAAGTTTTAGCTGGAGGTGGAAACGATGGAAATAATGGAACTGAAAGACTAGTTAAGACGTTAATGAATAAAGCTTTAGAAAGTTTACCTGGAAAAGCAGCAGGAACTAGAAAGAAAACCTCTAAAGGTGGGGTGGAAGTAGATGAACTTGGAGTGCCAGTAGAAAAATAACATACAATAATGGAAGACGAATTATTATTTGAAACCCCTAATGGGTCTGTAATTACGGAGAGTGAAGCTAAATCTAAATACGGAAATAGATTTCAAGGATTGTTAGATAGCGGGACTTTTAAGCAAACAGACAAACGTGCTGACAAGAAAGAAGAAACTAAAAAAGAAGTTGAGGTTACTTTTGATGTTGAGGCGTTTTATATTAGCCCTAATGGTAGCGAAATAAGCGGTCAAGATGTTGTTAAGAAATATGGAGAGCGCTCACAATCCTTAGTTGACGGAGGTACATTAAAAAAAAAAGACGCGTCTGTCGATTCCACTGGGGAGACGGAAAATACGGGTGGCATTACACCAATTCTAGAAACAGAAGGTATCTTATCGGATTCTGGAGATCCTACTGAAAATTTTCAAAAAGTAAATAACGTTGTCGTTGATGGTGTTCCTTTTGTTGAATTATCAACTGAGGAGCAACAGAACTATATTGATAGTTTAAAACAAAATGATGAGGACGAACCTCGTTTAAGCGGAGAAAACAATATGTTTGGTCAGCCAATGAACGCTGAAGGATCTTCTGATTTTAAAACAATGTCTTCATACGACTTTAATGATGGAGATTTACTACAGAGTTATGTAAACTTTAACAGTAAAAAACAACTACCTGGACAAAAAGACTTTTTTAAGACGACTATCACGCAAGACGGTAGAGTTTTAGGTGATAGAAAGACTCCAGCGGGAATGATAGCCACTGAAGCTCCAAGAGAAAGAAACTTACTAAATAAATTATTTTATTCTGAGGAAGATCTTGATGAGATTGATGCAAAAGGGACTATATCTAAAGATCTTTTAGACAAGGTTGATGTGGATCTTTCAGACTATCAAGCCTGGGAGAGAGAAAACACAAAGGAAGATGACTTTGTTTACTCAGAGATTAGAGACTTAATAAATAGCGATGAAGATGAGCAGCTTTTAATAGACAAGCGAAACTTTCAAAAATTATCAGCCTATACAAATTCACTAGGAGATGATATACAAAATGACATAGATCTTATAGGTGATAGATTGAAATTTGAATCTAACCCAGAAACTATAGCTATTTTATTAGCAAAACAAAAAGCACTTAAACAGGCTCAGGTTAAAAACATTGGTAGACAGTATAATTTCCTGTCTTTATTTCCTGCTCTACAAAAACAAGACAATGTAAAAAAACTTCGTAGGAAAGAGTATATTATGAATCAAAGATCTGGAGATTTTTCTGGAGCTACTTCTAATATGGTCTTAACGGCACTTGACTCTGGATTAAAAATTGCTGGAGGGTTACTTACTGCAATACCTTCTTGGATAGAACAAGGTGGTAATTTAGCAGGTTTAGATATGAGTGGTGCTAGGGGTTTAAATGAAAGTTTTGACGCTATGCTTAACAACGAGATTGGAACCTTTGGTGGCGCTATGGATACATCTCCAGTAGAAAGAGCTTCATTTAATGAAGTAAAAGAAGTTACTATAAATTGGCAAGGAAAACCAATGCAAGTAGGATTAACTCCACAGGGAGATATTGTTGATATGAATACAATGGTATCAATGGGTGGCTTGCTAACAAACGAGCAGGTAAAAGAAGTTAATGATTCTGCTAAAAATATACCAGAATTTGAAATAACAGCAACAGGAGGTTCTGTTCTTCAAGGAGGTACAGGAATGATTGTTAATTTGATTGGATTAATTAAAGGTGGTAAGTGGGCTACTAAATCAATAAACAAAGCGTTAAAGTCTGCTGGAAGAAAAGTAAAAGGCGGTGTTGGTATGGCTGCGGTTTCTTACGGAAGCTCTGTAGCTGCAGAAGTGAATAGTATAAAGAGTCAATTGATGCAAGCTGGTCTTTCTGAAGACGAAGCGATGGATAGAGCTATATTATATGGAAATGGACGAGCAAGTTTAGATGGGTTGTTTTCAGGTTTAGCTGGAGCAAATACAAAACTATTAACCGCTAATAAAAATGCTGCCGCTACATTAAGAGATCTTGTTTTAAAACCAAAAACTGTATTTAAGAGCGAGGTATTTAAACAAAAAGTAAAAGACTTAGGTAAGGAAAACTTTAAGGAAGTTGTTATTGAAGAGCTTCCTGTGCTGTATAGTGGTGCTTTTTTAAATAGATTAGCTAATGAGTCTATTGGTAAAGAAATTTTAGATCAAGAAGTATCTAAAGCTTCTGTTATGGAAACTGTGGTTCTTACATTAGGGGCTACATCTGGACTAGGAGCAAGAACATTGTTAACGAACAACGGAAGGAAAGACTTATTAAAAGCTGCTACTGAAAGTTCTAACATAGAGAAAGATATTTCTGACGCTGTAAATAACGGTACTATAACTGAAGCAGAGGGTAAATCTGTTTACACAGAGGTTTACAATATGCAAACTGGTATAAACCAAACACAAGGTACTATGTTGGTTAGCTCTAATATAGAGCCAGCTGCCGCATTACTAAGCCAAAGACAAAGGTTAATGGCTAAGAGAGCAGAATTAGAAGGACCATTAAAACTGGAGATAGATAAAAAGATTGAGGTAGTTGATTCTCAAATTGATGCTTTAAAAAAGAAAGATATAGCAGAGGCTAAAGCTGTAATGAATCAACAGAAAGAAGGTACTGTGACTACTACCGTTACCAAAGAGGAGGCTTTAGCTTCTTTAAAGGCTGAGAACGAAGTTAGAGAAAAAGCTGGATTACCTACTATTTTAGAGTCTGAAAAGAATATTTTAAAAGAACAAGACAACCTTATAAAAGAAAAACAAGATGCCATTCAAAAGTCAGAAACAGAGGAGCAAGTGCTATCAGATGATGGCGGAAGCAAAGAAACAAGGGAAGCCGATAACGTGGAACTGCAAGGAGTGGGAAAAGGAGACGCACGTAAAACTACCGTCGCTGATGAGAAGACGCTAACTCCAGAACAACAAGTAAAGTCTGATCAGTTAAACGAGAAAAGAGACCAAAAAATAGAAGAAGAGTCTCGTAGGTTTGTGGTTCCTGGAACTAAAACTCAGGTTCAAATGAATGCTGATGGCACAGCTAATCCTGTTGCTGTAAAAGAAAACACTGATAAACCAGTTAGTAGAAGCAGACAACTAAAAGCTAACAAAATGATATTGGAAGATATCATTGATGTTAATGAAGGTACTCGACTAGACCTGGATGCGTCAACTAATTTAACGGAAACAGAATATTCTCAGGAGGTAGCTGATAAGTCAAACAACATAAAAGAGGTTGCAGAGACTCTTGCTATAGAAAGAAAAAATAGAAAAAATTTAACTAAGGCTGAAAAAGAACAGCGAGCTGATCCTTTAGATATTAAAGGTAAAATAGGGAAAATTACTGAAGCAGATTACGCCAAGTATGGAGACCCTAATAACATTACTCCTCAAATGCGTCGTTTCTGGTTTAAGAAAAAAAACAAATTCGGTCAAAATCCAAAGTCAGATCTTGATACCAGTGTTTCTAGTCTTCAGGGTTATACTGCTGAAAACGAAAGCCAATATATTCAAGATGTTATTGATTTTATAACAGCAAATCCTACTGGGAAACTGAATATTGAATCAGGTATATCAAATGTTGAAACAAGTTTAGAAAATAAATTTGAACAGTTAACGGGGCTAAAGGCTACGCCAACAAACATAGAGACTGTAAACAATATTGATCCTAATAGAGAACCTATTAGTGTTACTAAGAAAAAAGGTAAAGATATATCACAGAAGGAAGCTTCTGAGCCTGGTGTGTTTGGAAAAAAGAAAGGTCCTTCTCCAGATAAAATTTTAGGAAAAAAGAAAACATCATCTGATAAAACAAAAGAAGAGGGTGAGAATGTAAACAGAAAAAAGTTCTGGAAAAGCTGGAACAAAGCATATAGAGAGTCTAAAACTGACCAGACCACTAGAAGAAAACAACTTTCAGATGCTATCCAGGACTTACTGACATCGAAAACTATAACAACAAAAAAAGCGAAAGCTTTAATTAAAAAGATTTCTGGTGTAAACCTTAACAACCCTCGTCTGGTAAGCCAGGTTTTGGAGTATGTTACAAAGGTTAGTATGGATGCTGCTAACGCAAAGAAGTTTGATGATGCTAAGAATTTGTCTAATAAAATAAAAAAACTTTTAAAAAGCGAAAGCTTAGATGCAGAGGTTTCCATCGCAGCAAAGCAGTTTAATAAGATTGATCCTAACTTAGTTAGTGATTTAGATTTATACCTAGACAATGCTCAGCGAATTGTAAATGGTTTAACTAAAACCAAAACAGATAAAGAAGGTAATCTTATTTTTGCGGGTACAGTAGACATAAAAGCAATAGACAAATATACCAGCGAAACAATTATTCAAGAGGCAAAAACAATTAGTGATGCTGAGGCTAAAGCTTTTAGTGATTTAACAGGGCTAGATCCTAGTGAATTTACTATTGCGGAAATGCGTTCTATTTTAGAGGAAACAGGTTCTAAGGAGTTAGACCAAACTAATGAACAAAAAGCCAATGAAAAAGACGATAAAATAACTAAAGCTGTTAAGAAGGCTTTTGCCTTTTATAAAAAATCTATTAATGATATTATAAAAAACAGCATTGATCCTATTAGTGGCGAGCCTTTAGTTATAAGTAAGGCTGATCAGAAAGTTATAAAAGACTTTATGGAAGTTGATATTGATTTAATGACTACCGCTAAAGAGAAGTTAGAAGCTTTAGATGCTATGGTTAATTTTATTGTTAATCAAGGGTCTGGTGGTATGGTTGCTACAACCAAGCGTAATGAAGGAATGAAGAATGTTATCAAAGCAAATAAATTATTAAAACCAGCTAGAAAATTAAAGCTTTTTGGTTCTGAAAAAGTTGCTAATTTTTGGTATAAAAAACTAGGTGCAACTCCTAGGATAATTGAAAACTTATTTAAAGGAACGTCTACAGCTAGGGTTTTTAACAGGTTATCTGGTTTTGATGGATTTAGGAACGGAGTAGCAAAGGCTGAAACGTTAGCAAATGATATTGCTCAGTCTTATGTAGATAAGTTTATAAAACCAACGAGTAGAAAGAATGCAATAAAAGGCACTACAAAAACACAGCCTAACGGTACAGATTTTAACACGGCGGCTAATGATACGGAAAGAGGCTTGTTTGCTTTTATGAGAAGAACAGTAGATGGAACTAAGGAGGAGCAACAAAATGAATTTGAAAGACGTAAGGGTTTAATTGAAGAAACCATTGCAACGTTAAATGAATCAGGAGAAACAAAAAAATCTCAACTCATTAAAGACGCTGCTGACAAAATACTTTCAGGGTCTAATAGTGTACAGGATATTGAAAATAAGGTTGATCCAATAAACAAAGAAGCTGTTGAGTGGATGGCTGCTGAGTGGTCACAAATTAGACCTGAATTAGAAAATGTATCGTTAAACGTATATAACAAGGTTTTAGGTAAGGATATAAACTATACTCCAGACTCATTTAGTTCACTAAAAGATGAAGTAAGTAGTGTAGACCAAGAAATTGGAAATCCTCAATTTAAAGGCACTTCACAAAAAATTTACGACAAAGAATCAGGTGTTTTAATGGATGTTGTTAGACCTAAATCATTACCAGCAGGAAGGGTTATAAATCTTGGTTTTGATTCTTCAAATATAAGTAATTTAAAAGACGCTTTAACGGATCTTGAAACGGCAGAGAGTATACAGATAATGAAAGGCTTTCTAGGTACTTCAAAAAATATGAATCCTGCTTTTAAAAATCTAATTCCTGATGTAGATAATAGGAACCTTATTTTTAGTAAGTTTCAGAATTATGTAAATGCTAAAAGAGGAGCAAGTGAAAAAATTCAAGACAAGGAGACTGTAAAGTTTCTTAATCAGATAGCTGGAATTGGTGTGTCTAGAGTTTTAGGTGGACCAACGCAGTTTTTGAAACAGTTAACTCCCTTGGTAAATACAGCTACAAATTTAATGTTTGATCTTGGATCTGTTGGCAAAGGTATTTCTTTAATAACCAGAAACCCTGATGCTAGAATTTGGTTAAGTAAATCGGGTTATGAAATTGCTAATCGTGGTTTACAGTCTATAACTAACTTAGAAGGAACTAACACAAGGCTAGATAAATCTGCTGAAGGAAGAAAAGAAAAATTTGGAAGAGCAATATTAGAGGCTAATAAATTTTATTTAGAAAAGTTTTTGGTTAATCCAGATAAGTTTGCAGCTCAAGCTTCGTGGATGGCATACTATATGAATGACTTAAAAAAACAAGGTATAGATCCTTCTAGTATTGATTGGTCAAATCATAAGGTAAATAAAAAAGCAGGTGCTTTTGCTGAACAACAAGTAGGAAGACAGCAGAATGTTTCTGACACAGACCTGCAGGGTGATTTGTTTAACAGTAAAAACGCTACATCACAGGTTGCTCGTAAAATATTTTTTCCATTCGCTAACTTTTTGTTAAATCAAAAGACAAGAATGTATACTGATTTTAACATAGCTTTTAGTAAAACAGCTACAAAAGACGATAAAAGAAATGCGTATCGTTCTTTAGCTGGTCTTGGAGTAGAGACAGCTACATTTAACTTACTTGGATTAGCTATTACTCAAGGGTTGGCTGCTATATCTCAAGGATTCACTGGAGATGACGATGAGGAAGATAAAAATAAAGCACTTCAAAATAGATTAAAAGGTAGGGCTGGTAACATAGTTAAGGATATTTTATCACCTATACCTCCATTAGATGACTTAACTTTAATGATGGTTAATAAGGTTATAAAAACTGCTAGTGACGGAGATGATCCTTTTCAGTTTTTTGCAAAAGATAAAAAAACATTTATAGAGCAAGCAGGTGTTTTGGGTATACCATTTGGGACTGCTGGTGATTTATTTGAGATGATAGGTATCGGATCTACTGGAACTTACACGGATAATTATGGTAAAGAACGAGAAATTGATCCATCGTTAAAAGGAGCAGCGACTCTTAACGGTTTAGCTTACTTTTTATATGGTCTTGGTCTTCTTCCTTCTGAAGCAGGATCTATTATTAAGTATAATGTAAAATCATACAAAAAGAGTGGGAATAAAAAGAAAAAAGGTGATTCAGGTATTCCTATAAAAAGAAAGACAAAAACGAAAACAAAAACTAATAGAAAAAGAAAAACAAATAGTGGCGGACCATTACTAGGTGGTAATAAAAAATCAGGAGGGAGATTATTTTAAAGAATGAATCTCAGCGTGACACCTGGCACAAACCACGATACATTTATCTATTTCTTTTTTAATAGTGTCTATTGACTTTCCTTGAGCGATACCATCGCTAACTGAAAAACTTTTGTTATTTGTTTGGTGATGAAATTCTAATGCTCTGCTAGAAAACGATTCATTGGTTTTTTTAGAATATCCACATACAGAACACGAAAGTGTTTCTTTGTATTTTTTTAACCAAGTTCTGTTTTTGTTCCTTCTATTTTTTTTGGCTGCAAGAATGCATTTTTTACAATCATATCTAAAGTATTTACCATCTTTATGAAATTCAGTTAAAAGTTTAGGTACGTTACATTTTTTACATATTCTAATTTGTTCATCAGAACTCATCCTCTGTTAATTTTTGAGTATCCTTTAATATAATCATCAACTCTTTTATATTAGAGTTTAAAGACTTGGAATCTTCATCCATTAATGATTCGTAAATGCCGTCAGTTAATACATTAATATTAGCCATTAGCATATTAATGTAATTGATAGTGTTTTGACTGTTCTTTTTTACTGACATTTTTTTAGGTTCCTATAATCTACAAAAAAAAATAAATTTAAAGATAAAAACTTATTAACTAATCCATTGTTAAAATTAAACCTTTTCCCATTTTTGAATCTATTTTTGAAATAGCCCTATAAATAACTTTTGATTTTCTTTTTGTTTCTTCTACCTCTTTTTTTGTGGAATCTTTACCTAAATTAGTATACATATAGCAATCGATTCTAAAAAGCTCATCAATTTTTTTGTAATCACTCCAGGTTTTAAATTCTATTATTTTCTCTACGTCAGTAAATGTGTATTCCATTTTTTTCTTTTTTAAATGTTAATAACTCTTTTTCTAATTTATTTATTTTATCTAATAATAACTGTTTTTCTGATTTAAAATCTAAAACCCTATTACTCACCCTATTGTATAGTTCTGAAACTTCTAGATTTGATTTGATTAAAAAATCAAAATCTTTTAACCCGTGAAGCACAGTAGCGTGTCCTCTATTTCCAGATAATACACCTATTCTCTCTAAACTTAGGAAATGATAATTTCTCAATATGTGATAGAATATTCTTCTAGCATCAACATAACTTCGTTTTCTGCTTTTTTTAAATATATTACTTAAATCACTTTCTTCCTGGATAATATTTATGACCTCCTCTATAGATGTTTTTCTTTTTTCTTTTTGAGGTTTAGGGATAACATAATGCCCTAATAATACGTTGTAATCTATTTCATTGTATTTCATTTATCCTCTATATATTTCGGTTATTACGCCGTGGTTATCTAATTCCTTTATTCTATACTTTTGTATTGCAGAAACTACTCCCTTTGGTTTTTTAATCTCAGAAAATATTACACCGCAATTAGGTGGTATAGCTACAAGATCTGGAATTCCGTTTTTGTTAGTTTTAATTAACTTTATAACGTAGTAACCATCTGCCTCTAATTGTTTAATCCTTTTTGCTTGTATTTGCTGCTCTGTCATTTATTAAAATGGGTCATTATTCCAGTCTTCAGGAAATAGCTTCTTAGCTACTTCTTTACTTACCACTATTACTACTACAGCTATTGCTAGCCAACCGATTGTTTCTATCATTGTATTTAATTTAAAGGTTTAAAATTTACTGGAAATTTAGATAAGAATGGTTCAACATCTTTAAGTTTGCAAAACTTAATATACTTTCCCTCTGTATCTAATAACTTAATCATTGATATTACTATTTTTGGATCACCATCTACTAGTTCATACTGGTACTTTACGACTTCTAAGCTTCCTATTTTTTGCATAATATTTAATTTAAAGTTAATAAATTATTTAAGGCAACTTCTAAAAAACCCTTAAGATGTTTAGCGTCTTCAACACTCATAATAAATGTTGTTTCGTCAGGTATTTTTATGGCTTTAGGTATGGGTATTAAATTATCAACATTATTTAATTCAAAACAAATACAATCTTCTAATTGATCTGTGTCCTGATTTTTCCATTCACTTTTATATACTTCCATTGAATAGAAGAAGTTTTTATCATAAGTTTTTAATATCATTATATTTAATTTAAAGTTAATAAATCTCTTTTAAAATGTCTTAATGTGTAGTCTTTCTTTTTACTGACTGTTTTATAAATATCTGGTTCGATTCCTCCTTTTGTAAAGATCCAGATTACTTTGTTTTCAGGTCTATCTTTGGTTGTCATTCTGTCTCTTGACTGCCAATAACTTGTAGCACTAAAGTCTATGTTGTAATAAAGAAGTATGTCAGCTTTTCGTAAACTTATACCCTCTCTTCCAGAAACTATCTGCAAGGCTATTGATTTATTTGTACTTTCAAACGTACTTAAATCAGTACAGATCTCATCTCCATAAACCTCCTTCAAAGCATTCAGCTCCTCTTTGAATTTATAAAATATTCCTATTTTCTGAGTACAAAAGTTATCGTATATATACTGAGCCTTAAACGTATCTAACACCATTGACTTACCACTTTCAAACTTAACAGTTCCGCTATACATCTGATGTAGTTTCTGCATTAATTTGACACCAGTATCTGCTAATATTACATTCTCTTTACCCTCTACTACCAAATCTTTTTTTAACTTGTTGCAGAGGTCTGTAATCATTGTTGGTGGATTTACATATAGAACTTCTTCATTTATTGTTGATTTAAACCCCGCTTCTTTTTGGGTGTAGGAAATACTGTATGGTTTCATTTCGTCCAGGATTGATTGTTTTCCCGTAGAATAGTCATTAACCATAAAACCTCCAATACGTCTTGTTTTTGGAACTACATAGTCTTTAGCGAACTTATAGAAATTAGTGTACTTACTAAATGGACTTTGTATTAATCCATATACCTGGTGATACATTTGACTAAATGATTCTGGTGTAGGTGTTCCAGATAAAAATATTACAAACGGATTGTTTTTTATGATAAGCTCCTTTACTTGCTTAGCTCTTTTACTTGGTTTAGGAAACGCACCCATACTGTGAGACTCATCGCAAACAATAGCATCCCATCCTTTTTGATCAACCTTATGTAACGACTCGTAGTTAACGACCAACAACGAAAATCCAGGGTCAAGCAACTCAAAATCATTGTATATACTATCAATTGCTTTTTTCTTAGTGATAAACAAAACAGTCTTTACTTCTATATTATCTAATATCCCTAAAGATGTTAGTGTCTTACCAGTTCTTACTTCCATAGATAAGTACACAAACTTTTTTTCTTTTATAACGTTAATTCCTTTCCTAATTATCTCCGCCTGGTATTGTCTAAATTCCATTATTTTTGATTTAAAATTAATATTGAGGCATAGTGTTTAGGTAGCAGATATACTTCTTTTTTTACTTTTTCGCCTCCCCAAAACGTTGTACCAGGACAAGGTATTTTATTTACCTTTAAAGAACTTTTGTCTATGTCTTGTAACCAAAATATATATATTCCCGTTGGATCCTGGACCAAGTAAAACTTTAATATATCTTCAGGCAAACTCATAAGATGATCGTATTTCATCTTTTCTAACATCATAGTGCTGTAATGTGTGTCTCTGAACTTCATCTCCATTACAGAGTTTGTTTTTTTAGGAGACAACCCATAAGCATCATAATACTCAAACTCATATTCCGAAGGTGTAAGATCCCATCCATAAAATGTATTAAGGAATAGGATCATTACATTTTCCTTGGTTTTTATCTGGTCTATCATTCGTGATTCTTCCTTACCTCCATTAGTTCAGCACACTTCTCGTATTCCTCTAGATCTTCAAAATAAACAATCAATGTGTCTATAACATTTACAGTTACAACATCAGTTATATCGTGAATAAAATACTCAACATCAGTTACCATTACATCTCTAATATCAACGTTGTTTATTATCATATCATAGGAGTTATACATTGCCCAGTGTAATTCTTCATCATCATAATAGTCCAATAATTGTTTAATTCTATCTCTATCTTTCATAGTTATCTCTAAGGTATTTATAGACTTCGGGTAATTTACTCATTGCTTTTTTTTGACATCTATAAACCTCTTTCCCTAAATGCTCTTTACTGTAAAGAGTTAACCCTTTTTCTTTATCATACCAATGATCACGACCATTGGTTGATATTCCTCCTTTTCTGATTGCTATTTTGCAGTGCAGTGTGTTTATTATTTTTATATAAACTTGCCAATCATTTTCTATACACCATTTGAAATCAGAATTCAAACTCATTTTTAGGTTTTACGATGTTATTTTTATCTGTATTAATAATCATCCATTTACCGTTCATATCCCTATCTTCTGTTGGTGTAATACCTGTTTTATATAAAGCAAAAGATCTTAGCCATTTGTAAAATGCAGTTCTTGATATTGTCATTTTAGCTTTTGGAGCATAGTCTGGATTGTCTTGAATGAATTCTAAATATAATTCATTTTTATATATTTTTTGATCTAACTTCAAAGAATCGTGTCTTGCAATTCCATTAATTAAACCACACCATTCTATAAACTCGTGACAAGTTTCTGCTGATAATTTTCTTATAGATAAGTTTTTGAACGTAGATTTTAATAATCCATTTTTTAGGTAAAACATTAAATTTTCTACCATATAATTATCAAATATACACCATTCTTCCTGACTCCATTCTGAGAATAAAAGCTTTCCAAATTCTACTAAAGGAGTAAAGTCTTTCGTATAAAACTGTTTAAACTCCAACTCCCATTTTCTTCTTTCAAAAGAACTACCCTTACCTTTTATAGCATAGTTTGTTGTAATGGCTATCTTGGGTGATTTACTAAATGGTATCTTAATTGCATCCTTGTTTTTCTTTTCCAAGGTTAATCCCTCAGTTACCACACTAAATAATCTCTCAAAATCAAAATGCTTTTTAACATCATCAAAACACAATAACTGTGTGTCTGTAGATACTGTCTGATAAGGGAATGATTTCTCAAAGTTAAATGCCTTACCATCTATCATTACTAATTTTTTCATTTGAGATACTGCATTAATAAATAATCCTTTACCCGTACCTCCCTCTGGATTCTCTGATATAACCTCGTCATTTAATATAACTGCGGGACAGTAAGATAAATTCTTGTATGCGTGTAATAAATAACCTATCGTGCTTTCCATAGATCTTATTGTTATTTTATCTCCACCCGCAACATTACTAATAAATGTTTTATAATCACATTCAAACGTATCACATAAATCAAAGTCTCTATCTATTACCTGGTCTTTCCAAACATACCCGCCTAAATCTAAATAATCTATAGCAGTCTTACTGTCTTTTTGTACTTTAACGGCACAATTTCTATAATACAAGTAAGCGGTGTTCTTGTCATCTTCAATAAAATAAACATCAACAGTCCCTAATAATGATAAAAACTCTTCTCTAAAAAACCTTGTCTTATCAGCAAAGTAATTGTAAACAGACATATCATCTAAAACTTCTAAATACCCCAATACAAAATCCTTTATCTCTTCCTCATTTGTATGGTCTATTAAGTTATTTGTAACTCTAACAAATATAAAATTCTTACTATTACCTGGTGCGAATTTATAGAATCCATTGTCTTCTAAAAACTGTCTAAACAAATAGTGAATAATATTTATTACTCCTTTCTCGCTTTTAGTCCAAAATCTTTTATCACTTTCATCTTCCTCTATTGTGTGAATCACAGAATCTATTACTGCATCTTCAATATTTGACTCAGCTAATTGAAGACGGATCTCTTTTTTTGAGACTCCTCGCTTTAATTTCATACGTACTTGATTAACCTTGTCTTCATCTTCGTAATACTTAGATCCAAAGTTCTGAGTTTGAAGATAGGCAGAGTTTATTGTAGCCTTAATTTCCTGGGCTGAGAAGTCTTTAGTTTCAAAAGAGGACATAATATACTCAGACAAAGATTTATTGACTCCATAGTCATTAAAAGCAGCGGCAAGGACATATACATTGTTGTTTCTTTCTCCGTGTTTTAGTCCATACTTTTTATCCCACCATTTCATTAAAATATCTACGATTTTATTTTCATCTGTAACGGGGATCGTTGGTCTTGTAGTGTATTTATCTACTGGCTTATATTCTTGTTCCTCTACTTTATTCCATAATTGAGAGTTTTCATTTAAATAAAGTAACGGATCATAAGATTCATAACAAACTCTTGATATATTCTTAGAAGTTTTGTCCAGGTAATCTGACTTAAAATACTTCTCTAACGAAACAAAGTATGACTTATGGTTTTCGGGTTCTTTAGGTATTTTTATTAATGCTTTTAAACCATTACCACTTGGAGATACAAAAACAGAATACACATATCTATCTTTTGATAACCTTTCTTTTTCAGAAATCATATCCTTTTTAGTATTGTACCCATCAAAATCTAAACAAATAAAACCACTATGCTCCAGGATAGAATCATCTGCTCTTTTTTTAAATGTACCCGAAAAACAAATAGCGGGTAAATTCTTTTTCAACTCTTGCCTAACTTTTTTATCCTTTTCTTTTCGTATTTGCTTTATTAATTCTTTTGAAGTACCTTCCTTTATCCTTTCAAGTATAGACTTTAAATCTCTGTAAAAAGGTGTAGAGGTATCTTTTATATTTCTAAATATAGTAATATTACTTTCTTCCATTATGTTGATTTTATTTCTGTATATATATATATAGTTATTTTATATTATATTTTTTTTATTTTGCCATATCTAAGGGAAATAATTAACATTTCCGACATATATTTTAGAAAAGAAAAGGGAGTTTTACCTCCCTTGCCTCAGATTTAAGCACTTTTTAAAATGGTAAGTCTGCTGTTTTCTCTTCTACTTTTACTGGAGTATCACCTTGTTTTTTAGGTACAAATGTATCTAATTCAACATAAGGTTTACCCGCTTGACTTGTAAGCACGTTTAAGTTTACCCATCCGTTTTTCTGATGAGTGTTTAGAAATGCTACGGCTTCTTCAACTTTTACGCTGATGTTACCGATTACAAATTCAGGTGCGTTATCTCTTCTCTTGAAAAGAAATCCGTCTGCAAAAATTTTGTCTTGTGACATAATAAATAGTATTAATTTTGAGTGCTTAGTAGGAGAAGCACCTCTGACTCCTTTTGTTATAAATCTTCTTCTGTAATATGTTGTGTGATCTCCATCTTAGCATCTTTAATAAAGAAATTATTATAAACCTCAATAGCTTTCTGTACTTTCTCTCTGCCTCCAATCAAGAATTGTTCTGTTGGTTTAAAGATCCCAAGTCTTCCAGAAACTTTGCAAACTACGTAAAATATCACAGGTTTACCAAATATCTGCTGATAAATATATGCCTGGCTATCGTAATTATAATCACGTGATGACCATTTGAATTTATCTATATTACTCGTGGTCTTAATATCAATTAAAACATCGGGAGTTATAATATCTGCCTTACCTTTCCATTTCAGACCAAATAATTCTGTGATCCCAGGAACTTCGTATTGGTTTAATGGATTAAAAATATCTGAATGGAATCTAAAGTTAGACTTCATCTTATTGATCAGATAATCTAAATGCTCTTGCTCTTTTTTAAGTAACAATATTTTACCCTCTGAAACCTCCTTATAGTGTTTTGTAGATCTTGTTGATGATTCTACAATATTAAACAAATGTTTCTTCTCTGGCTCTAAAATAGATACGTGAAAGTATCTACCCGCAACCATTGGAACAGTCTCTTCTTTACCTTTACCATATTTCTCTGGCTCTTTCAGTAAAGTCCATATATCAGAGTTTGACATATATTGTTTACCAAACTCCCCATAGTAATCCTCGTCACTTCTTAATCTTTCTAAAATTTCCTCTTTAGTTAGCATAATAAGAGTTTAACTCCTTTTTGTTAGCCGTAGGAATAGTAAACTTTACTTCAAGGTTTTTGATTAACTGTGCAAATGGTACAGACTTATTATCTTTAACGTAATTCACACAATCTCCCCAATTTCCGTGAGTTTTTTTCAACATTGGTTTAACTGCTTGTTTTACGGGTGGTCTATCCTCAGATACATCTACTAAATCCTCTCCCGCCCATAAAGATAATCCTAATCCGTGCATTGCAATAGCTTTTACCATTGACCTCTGGATCGACTTGTTTACATCAAAAGAAGTTAATGCATCAATTTTAACTGACTTGTTTTGATGATTCATAATGGGTAAATAATCAATGTGTTCTATACCTCCAATAGTTACACCTACTTTTACATAAGCAGTGTTCCCATCTGTGAAGTAATTTAAACCCGTGTGTTCTGACTCATATACTTTTCTGTTTGCATCAGAATACTTGTCTTTAATTATTGCCCAGGCATATGCCCAAGATAAATAATCGAATCTTCCTTTTTTCTCTATCTTGTCTTTTACATTAATAGAGGCTAATGTTTTGAATGTTGATTTAATTTCGCTCATAATTTTTGTTCTTTAATGATTTGTGTGTATTTATTTAAAATGTTATCTCTTTTAAGCTTGAGATAGTCGTAATGTTTCTTATTGTTCCTCTGATTGACTTCGCTCTGTATCTTTGTATTAATGATTTCAATCTGATCTTTGTAGGTTCTTTTAAGTATGTGGTATACCCCATTCCTAAATCCCTTATCTAAAAAATATAAGTAGTCATCATAGTCTATTTCCTTATAATCTAAAGTTCCTTTCTTTGTGTTGTAAATTTTTATTCCCTCCTTATTACTTAATATCTTTATTCCCTTATAAAATACAGACTCATCTTTTTCAGTAACCATTTTTATGGCTTTTGAATCATTACAAGCTTGATCCCATATTTTATATAAGTTATCTAAAGGGCTTAACAACATTTTTCTGCTTTTTCTAAACAATAAGACATAAAAACCTTTAAGTCTTTATCGTCACCATATACAATATCTCTCTTAACTCTGTTAATTCCATTCCTTACAGTCTCATAAGAAGCATTATAACCTTTGGTATATACAAGAGAAATGATTTGATTAATTGTCATTGGTCTCTGGTAACATAAGTTGTAAAGAATCTGCCTTGCTTTTGATAACTCTCTTTTTCGTGATGAAGAAAACAATTCTGTTTCAGTCAAATCTAATCCGTCACAGATAAGTTTTACATACATATTAAAAATTCCTTTTTTCATTACTTTGTTGTTTTTTTAAGTTCATAATTGTATTGTGTTCCCAACATTGTGAAGTATTCTTTCCAGGTAAACTCTGTTGGTGTTGGAGGTAAAGGAAGTTTATCTTGTTCCGCCTCTCTTTGTTCGATAAATTTTTCGCTTGATTTTCCCATTTGATTTGATTGTTTTGTGAGTGTAAAGTTAACTATTTTAAAATTAATATACAACTTATTCCCAATATTATTCCTACTATTCCTATTAAAACTACTACATAAGAATACTTCATTCTTTTAGGGTTTCTCCCCTGGTTACTTCTGTATTGTCTAAATTTTTTCATATCTATTCTATTACTAAATTAAAGTCCGCGTGTTCTTTACAATCTGAACACAAATCTGTTTCCCAAAGTGGTGATGCACCACAACAATTACTTTCTAAATTCATTCTATTAGCTTTATAATTACATTGTTCCATTTACCTCCCTTACGAGTTTTGTTTACAAGAAAATCTATTCTCTGTGTCCATCTCTTGTTCATACGATCTTGTATTGTCCAGACTCCAGACAAATCATCTGCTCCCTCGATCATTACTTTTTCGCCCATCTTAAATCCTAACTGCTCAAGATCTCTGCTTACTGCAATCCATCTATGTCCAATAGGGTTTGATTCGTTTATTTTCTTTCCACTTGCAGTCGTTAGAAAATCTGCA
>JACKZZ010024276.1_pt1 | contig 19674 bp, 7 predicted proteins | sample 8027871 | NCBI WGS metagenome assembly JACKZZ01 (sample SAMN15724774, study PRJNA655200) | protist metagenome | isolation source: fluorescence activated cell sorting (FACS) single amplified genomes of... | place: USA: West Boothbay Harbor, Gulf of Maine | collected 2000-07-19
CAGGAAACCTTAGACGCAAATACTGAGAAAGATGTTACACAGTTAGTGAAGGAAGAAAAGAATTCGGATGATGCATCTATTGCAGAATTGCAAAAGAAAGCAATTGGAAATTTAACGAAGATGAGTACCAAGTCTGGTACTGGTATTGGTAGTGTAGCCGCAGAAGCAAAAGATGGAAATGGAATAAGTATTAATAGCAGGGGTAGTAGTCGCCGAAATAGCCCTTCCACAAGCAAAAACAATTCACGCCCAACATCACCTGATATTCATATTCAGCAACAAAATGCTCAAAATGCTATATCTCCTGCAAATATCCCAGCACCAGTACCAGTGTTAGTTCAAGCGCCATTTGGTTCCAACATGGAAGCCCTGTCGCCGTCATTAAAACCAACACCTATCACTATTACGAATAATGCCCGTAGTAACAATACAAATAACCCATTTGATGCTCTGAGTTCACCAACAGCGCACACACCTCATGCGGAAACGTCAACTGTAGAGATAGAGGCATTACATGACGATGAGATTAAGAACATGAATACTGCTGGTGATGATTCTACTCTTGGTGCAAAAATTAATAATAACAAGAAGAAAAAGAAGAAGAAAGGTTCTCATGCAAATTTGCTAGAATCACAAATCTCCAGCCCACCAGCTTCCCCCCCAACAGATGCAATTTCAAATACACATACTTTGGGAGATTCTCATGAAGATAACGCGCATATTAGTAGCATCCAGCAAAGTAATAACAATAACAATAACAATAACAATAACAATGTCTTCACATGGACATTAGCCGCAGCTGTAGTTGCATTATTAGCTATGGGCGCAGGAATGAGTCAGCTATGGATCAGTCACACAACGAATAATAATTACAATAATAATTACAATAATAATTACAATAATAATTACAATAATAATAATAATAATGATAATAATAATGATAATAATGATGATAATAATAATACTACTGCTGCTTCAGCAATGAATCAAAACATCGATAAAACACATACAAGTGTCAGCTCTCATCGTACAGCAACTGCTCAACCCAAACCAAGCCATCCCCGTGGTGGACCAGCTCATAGTAGTGGGTCCCAGAGCGGTGAAGATGATTACAAATACGACGATGACGGTGTACGCATAGTCTCCAGTGAAAATGACAATGACCCTGTTACACATAAATTGAGTGTACGTGATAATTTGAGTAGTAAGATAGCAAAAGAAGACAGGGCAAATGCTATCAATGGTTATCAATACGCTCACAGTAGCACTATTGCTCCATTCACACACTGGTTGAAGAGCGGGAGTAGTATTAGTGTAGGCCCTAATGATGTCAACTGTCCTCTGCATGGAATTGACCTTTCTAGTGTTTTCAGGGCCAAAAAGGCATACAAAACTGCTATGGAAAGCAAAGAAGGTGTAGACCTATCATCGCTATTAGACCAACACAATTTAGGTAGTAAAAGTAATTCTAGTGATAAAGCGACTGAAACCGAAACGGATGATGAAAGAAAAGGAAAAGGAAAAGGAAAAGGAGAAAATCTTCCGGATCTCACGGTCACCGAAGAGCAATATCAATTATTATTAGGAGCATTTTTGAAGGATGTTGATGTTGTAGATGATGGTGGTGGATGTCCTCGCTTCAACCCAGAACCTACATGGCAATGGCAGCATAATGGTATTGACATTGGCTCTGCTAGTGGCTATATATACGAAAGTGAATCTGGATACTATGAAGGAGGAAACACGCCTATTCTTACTATTAAAAATGCACAACGAATGTTAGTTGATGGTTCAGTCAGGCGCGGTGGGGAAATCCCTCAGGAACGTTTGACACATGAAGGTGTTTATAGTTGTGTATTGCGTTTTGGTGCAACTCCATATACTAGTCCTTATTCCAAGGGTGTAGTACAAGCTTTGATAGATGACGATGATGAAGATGACAATAACAGCAGTGATAGTGATAATGACAACGATAGCGATTCCATTGATTTCAAGATAGGAATTGAATCAAATCAACATAACAATAATGCGGCGGGTGCGAGCGCTGCCGACAGTCATCAATCATCTACTGGTGATGCACTTGCAGAAGCTGCTGCAGTGATGGATAGCATTTCTGTAAGTGGACGAAGAAAGAACACATACAATTCTATATTATCTAAAAATGGTCATCTCCTTGGTTACAACAACGACTTAGGTTTGACTTTTGCTATGAGAAACAATTATGGAATTGGTAGTGGTGTTGGTAGAGGCGGCAAAATGGTCGTAGAAGAAGAATATTATGAGATACTTGTTACACAAGTTGCTGTTAGGGTTAGTACTATGCCAGTGATTAAAACAATGCAAAGAAAAGGAGCACATTATGAGCTTTTCGAAGGTCAAGATTTATTTGTAGGTGTCAACGCTGAGTCATTTCCTCCACCTAGTTTCCAGTGGTACCAAAATGGTAATAAATTACATGGAGAAACTAGATCATTTTTAGAGGTTGTTGATGCTGAACTCAAACATGCAGGTGCATATACATGTGAAATCAGTAATCTAGCTGGTAGTGTAACATTTGAGGATATTACTATTTCTGTCAAAAAAGGTCCACCTCCGAATAGATCACACAGTGCTGGTGGAAAGATAGGAAGCAATAGCAATGCCCCAAAGCGGGGTATCATCCAACCTGAGCATAAAGATAGATCACAACATAAACAAAATCCTCACCAACACCCACATCAACAGGGACAAGGTCTTGGAAATCGTGGAAATAATCAAGCACGTGCAAATGCTCACGCACATGCACAACCACGAGCAGAGTTCCTAAAAGCAGAGCCATTGAAAGGTGGATACCCAAACTTGAACTCTAACCCCAAGCCGTCAGCAAGACAAAGAAGAGATAATGTTGCAAATGGTGGAGAAGGCGGTGATGGATTAGATGGTAGTGGAGGATCTTCGAAAGTAAAGAATATTGTACTTTAAGGAGAGATAAAATGAGGACATTGAATAACATAAAGAAAAACATGAACAAAGACTATATAATATACTGTATAAAATGTCATTCGTGAAGATAGGAGAAGAAAAGGAAGTCTAGTATCAAATAGTGAAGGAAGGAATATGTTATGTTAGTATCCGTAAATATAAATATAAATATAAACATTATATATAAACTTTCATGTTTTTGCATTGCATTGCATTGCATTGCATTGCATTGCATTGCATTGCATTGCATTGCATTGCTTTGCTTTATACATTTCCACACACCAATCTTTATCACAAATATAAATATCTATATTAATGTTATGCTAGTTCTTCCATAACTCTTGTGAAATAACTTGCTAGTGCTTCCATTTTTCCTCTTAATAAGCCAGGAGTGACATTGCTGCCGTATGCAGCAAGAATATATCGTTTTCCGGTAGGGACAACACCCAAACATCCTGCTTCCAATTCTACTAGATGAAAAGACATGTATTGATTTCCCTGCGCATAATTACTCCATATACTACTACTAATGGCAGCAAGTGCAGTTTCATCTAATTCTCCAGCTGGGACAGATACATTACAAAGTGGTGTCCCTTCACGTGTCATTAAACATGCACCTTCCACTCCATCTGTGAGCACCGTCTTCATCACCTTCATAAGTTTGCCTGTCGCTAACATTTTCAAATTAAAATGCGTAACAGGATCAAACTCAAGGGTTCACCGTTTGATATATCAGTTCTCTTTTTCTCTTTCTCTCTTTCACAGTACTGTAATTACTTCACAGGTCACGGGTTCGGAAGTTCGGAAAAATTTCTGTAAAATTGGAGGTGTTGTAGTTATTATTTGGTTTGTTTGATACGTTTAGTCGTTAGAAGCTAAATATGGATAGGACTCGTGAGTTTCTTCAATGTGCTCGAGATAAATCAGGTGACAAAAGCTCTGCATTGAATACGAACAAAAAAGTGAAGACGAGGTCAGCTTTTCAGGATGCTGCTGGTGAGATTGCTCTAGGAATTCACCATGCTAGTCAAACTCTTGCAAAGTTATCAAAGCTAGTGCAACGCCAAGGTTTATTTGATGATCCTACTGAAGAAATCAACTCATTGATTTATCGTATAAAAGAAGAACTTGGTGATCTCAATAGTAAATGTGATAGTGCTCAACAATATGTAGATACCCAAAAAAATAGTCGCAGTAATATAGATGAAAAATCAGGTGAAGGTGCACATCAAGGTAAAGTAGTGAATCAATTAAAAACGGGATTAGCATCTGCCACAAAGGATTTTAAATCTGTATTAGAAATGCGTAGTAGTAAAATAAAAGATCAACAAACACGTAAAGAAGCTTTGACAGGTGGTAGAGGGCTATTAAGCCCATCTTCATCAAGTTCTTTACAACGACGTAAAGCTGGTGGTGATGGTGATGGTGCTAGTGGTAGTGGTAGTAGTAATGCTGGTGGTGAAAAGTATCACTTACCTTATGGTGGTCCGATAAATAATAATGATAATAATAACTACGGTGATGGTAATGGTGATGATGATGATGTTTATAGTGAAACCTATAATCCTGCATTACAAAGTGTACAAGAACAACAATTTTTATTAGCACCACCTGCACAATATTTTGAAGCAAGAGAAAGAGCTGTAGGTGAAGTTGAAAGTACAATAGCTGAATTGGGAAACTTATTTAAAAGATTAACAACAATGATACAAGAACAAGGTGAACTAGTTGAAAGAATAGATGAAGATATTGAAAATGCTGTGACAACAGTTGATTCAGCATCGGATGTATTGCAAAAAGCTTATGATGCTGCATCAGGCAATGCAACTCTGTACACTAAACTTGGAGCAATATTACTATTCTTTATTATATTCTTCACTGTCTTCCTTATGTAGAATAATTGATTTATAGTTTAGTATGGATTTTTATGTAATTACGAATTAATAGTGTTTAAATGTATTTATAGAATTTTCAAAATAAGCCAGCTCAAACCAAAATCCATGGGGAATTCATGGACAAGGAATCTGAAAACCGATAAAAATTTTTTATTCAAAATCGATTTTAATTGCAACAATGCAATATTATGCATTGGAAATAGAAATTATATTTAAAGATAAGGGTTTTGAATAGAATTATTTAACAGATAATTGATATGCAATCTAAAACCAAGTACTATTTGGAATTCGGCTTGTTCAATCAGAGTATAATTTTATCACCGGTTTATCACAATGCGGAAGAAATATTACTTGCAATTAATATAAGAGGATGTGGAACTGGTGGAATCACTGAATTTGAAAGCAGGGTTGCATTATGTCCATCAAAAACACACAAAGATGATGCTTCAAGAAAAGTTTATAAAGGGCTTTGCAGATTTGGAAAGCGAGGTTTGGTTGGGGTACATACTTTGACAATAATAAATAATAAAGATATGGTATTACACCATTCCCCCTCACCTACAATGCGTGAAATCATCTCAAATGAGTTGAACAAAGCAATGTCTAGTTTAAAAGGACCAGGAGAAGAAGGATATGAGATAATGCCACCCAATACAATTTATCTTAAGAGGGATGAATTTATCGAAAATAAAAGTCAACACCACCATAACGATAATAACAATCATATAAGCCGTGATCCAAGTGCATATTTAGTTACTGTTTTATCGAAAACTGTAAACAATGAGAATGTCAATAACAATAATGCCTCCTTCTCCTTCATGGAAATGGGAACAGAAGCAGAAGCAGCAGATGAAACATTGTTTCCTATGTTCACATCGCCGGATTCACGAGATCCTAGGTCAAAACCAGAAGGGTTTAATTGTGATGATGATGTAAATGGAGATGGAGATGACAATAACCAGCAAACTAGTGGAGATGCAATCTTAAAAAATATGAATTTTTCGGATATGATGCAGAAATACTCTAATTTTGGTTCTAGTCAACTAGGGGAGACTGCTAAACGCCTTGGTATTGTTCCTGCATCCCCGCCATCTCATAAACGAAGTAATGATGGTGAGAATGATAGTGTGCTTACAAGTAATACAGGTAGAGGTACATTAGCATCTACTCACGATAGAATTCAAGAGGCACTGAGAGGCACAACAAAATCCCCAGTGGCTACTGTAACCAAATCCACAACCTCATCTACTTCTGCGTCGTCACCTGGAGACCAAACAAATAAGACTAGTAATAACGTAAGTAATGTTGCGAGTGACAAGGCACTTGGAATTGCGGAGCGACTTGCATCTAGTTTAAAGAACTCAACAAAAGGAATTTCTAGCAGTGGTGACAGTTTTTATTCTGGCATTGATAGTATTAATGGCCTTGGACCTTCTTTGGGGGGGTCAGTTCTACAAGGAAGCGTTCAAGATGGCTGCTCAGTATCAGGTTCGCATCAATACCGTTCAGCATTAGGTTTAGGAAATGCTAATGATGATGACAGTCACACTCGCACTCATACTGCTGTATCTACGAAGCCTCGCAGTAGTAGTACTGGTAGTGGTAGTCTCAAGAGTGCTATTGGCAGTAAAAGTAACAAAATATTACCTCCTAGTGGTAAAACAAAAAGGTCTACTTCAATATCAAGTTCCTCGGGTGTAGGTGAAATAATCCCAAGACCACTGCGTCCGCGCAGTTCCAGTCGAGGAAGTCATTTGTCAATAGGTAGTTTTGGAAGTAATAAAACAAAAGGTACCATCGGTTCTACGACTTCCAGCAATGGTACTACAAAGAAGAAATTACCATCATATATGCAAGGAACCAAAAGCTCCTCTTCAACAAGAGGATAGTTTAGTTTAGTTAAATAATGTGAAAAAGAATTATAATGACTGTTATTTTTTTATAATATATTGTACATAAAATTTGGATTTTCATTACCATCACCTATTAATGTAAAGTGATAATATATCGTTGCGAAACAAGATCATAATCTAATTACTGACTGACTACTTACTTGAACTACACTAAACATAAGATTTTCTTTATTGTTTAATGACGCTCGTTTGCTAACTGCATCATATTTGTAAAAGATGATGGGAATTTAATACTATGAACACCGTCTAAATTTGCATTTGCTGCATCTGATGGTGGTGTACTTTGAGGACAATCAACACCAGAAACTGGATAATAAACACTTTCTGGTTGTGCTTCACCTTTGAAAGAGGAGAAAAAAATTGTATATAATGATGTAGGCGACGAAGGATTAGTAATTCTTCCTGTAGCTACTGGTACAGCTGTATCTTGTTGAATCCAGAAAGCATATTGACTTTTACTTCCATCTTCCATGAAATAAGTCCATTTATCACAATTAATATTATTCATTTTAACAACACCTTCATATGTCATATGAGGCAAAGACCAAAAACTATTGTATACGCAATTCATTGGTTGCTCTGATTGCACATCAATTGTTGTATTTGTACATGACCATGATGTTGGTGTATTTGGTTTTACACCAGATGCTTGAACAAACCATCCATCTGATGGTGTCATATCACATCTCTTAACTTGTTGCAATGCACCATTTACAAGTTGACCCCTTGCAACCATATTACTTCTACGTAAATCGACATCTTGAATAATTGTCTGTTGAACGATAGTAGTTAATGTATTTTCATCATCACCAGTTCCATCTACTTCATTTGTTTCAACACTAAAGTTGGGTGATATTATTGGCGGTTGTTTGGCTAGTGCAACAATTGCACACACAACTATTACTATCAAAGCTCTCAACATCACGCGAAAGTGGAGAGAGATTTAACAATGTGTGGGATGCCATGTGGGATATATAGCACAGCAGACTTGTAGAAGATACTACGTTCTTTCATTTTGCAATTGTTTTGTATTAAAAATAAAACGGCAGGTATTTTAAGAATCTAAAGCTAAAAGATTTAGGGTGGAGTTATTGAATAGCTCTAAAGTATGTACTTCAATGATCTGAATAAGTTTTATGATCAAAACAGCCTGAGAGATAAGTACAATGTTGAAGTTCTTGCAATGGATTGCATAACGTGCATAGCATTTTTAGGTGTATGTGCTCATGTTGCATTGCGTACAAAAAAAGACGGTATAGTGTTAATAATCACAGCATTATGTGTTGGAACACTTGTGGAATTAGTTAGTGTTTATATTATGAGTTCCAGATGTCATGCAGAATCATTTATAATGATAGGTGAATGTTGCTCTGTTACATCTATATTATATTATGTTCCATGGATGTATTCATGTTATGCTATTGGTAATCGTGTTCCATTACAAAGTAAATTTGCAAGAAATTTATTAGTAGCTAGCCTTCATCCATTATTTTCATTAATGTATGAAATTGTAGGAGCAAACTGTGGATGGATTTATTGGGGCCAACCACCACAATCATCATTACAATCATCATTTTCTATGCTTTTTGGTGGTATAACTGGTAATGATGGAACAGCTTTTATAAGAATGCAGGAACACTCATTAAATGAAAGAGTATTTGGTGTGCCAGTTATATCTATCATGTTTCAATTCTTCTTTGGTGTTGCATTTCATTGGTCTAGAAGTTTAGCAAAAATGATGATTAGTCCAACATCAAAACGTCATACTAGTGTCGGTGAAAGTGGTGGTGATGGTAGTGGCTCTAGCTCTAGTTCTAGCAGTGTAAAACCAATCAAACTGAAACCATTAGTAATAGTAGTAGATTGTATTACGGAAGTGTTTATTGTATCGATTCTTGCACCATTAGTTGCATTAGTCCCATTAGCATTATTAGTGAAATTTGCGAGTAGTAAAAATTCTGTTATTATCGATAGCAGCACATTAGCCAGTGGAAAATTTCAATTTATGGCACCATTATTTGATGGGAAATACACAGATGTATGGTTTAAAGCTATAAGTTCAAGTATTCTCATAGCAAGTATAACAGCGGTTTTTGCTGACCCAATATTTAGAAGAGTAAATAAGCACAATATTGATAGCTTCAGCAGCAACCTGGAATTGGTGGCTGAAGCAGCAAGAACAAATAGACAAGGTGTACCGACAATTAAAAAAATTGCACAAGCTTATACTGCATTATTAGGAAAAGATGATCGTGATTTGATTCTATTGGGAATCCCATATATATACTTTTCATCACTTGTTCTAGTGGTGTTACGGCATATTTATATTGATATTATCGAAAATAAAACATGGCTAAAAATATTTTCACCTGACCGTATAGCTGTAGGATTTGCAGCTAATGCCAGTTTTTCCATGTTTACATACTTCAATTTTTCTGAATTAGAATGGAATACCGTTAAAAAAGTTCACAATGGGAGTTCAAAAAACTTCTTTGCATCTCGTAGTACCATTTTTAACACAATAAGCCCAAACAGAGTGATACAAACTAATAAAGGTAGTGGTAAAGAAACGCGTAAAGACAAAGATAGAGCAGATGACATGCTTCCCACTCCGAGACCATTGACAGAAGACTTGAAAATTCGGTTTGGTGTGAAAGAGTCAATGGACGAAATTGTAGAGGGTAAAAATTTATCATCCAGTAATCTTTCTGGTGAGGAGGAGGAGACATCAGAGTATGACATAATGGAAACTCAATCTGCTACAGAAGCCGTAGACTACTCCAGTAATAATGTTGGAAAAGGAAGTGGCAACGACGAAATTGAGGTAGATACAAAGATAGAGACAAATGAAGCTGTACCAAAAGAATTGGAAGTGGAAGAGAAACTGGAAGAGGAAGGGATAAGGGTAGATGATAACAACGAGGAGCTAAATATTACTGAAAAAAGCATCGTTTCTTCAACTTTAGATTACGAAAGAGACAAGGATGAGGATGTGGGTGAGGTTGAGGGCGAAAAGAAAGGATAACTGATTACAAAGCCGAGGAAATTTATTATTACATGAGAGAATAATTACACATTGAACATAATGTAAAATAAATGACAAACAAATGATGAATGGTGCTCAAATCACGGAATCAATGTACCATAGAACTTAAAACTTATGAACAAGTTTCTGTTGTGGTGTTTTGATCGCTTGATATTTATAGAAGTTACAAGATGAACAAGATATAAACAATGAATTTTAAACCACCTCAATTTTCTCCTCTTTAACATAAGTTAGTGTTCCATCGTGGTGTCGTGGTGTTGTTTTTGCAAAAAGGATTTTTAGTCAAAAATAAATTCTTCATATTTGTGACTAGTGATGTGCTCTATGGTTTGCTAATTTTGGACATACTTTAATGTTGCTGCCGCATGATCACCGTAAAAATTGAGATTCTTTGAAAAGTTTTTATAGAGCTCTAAAACTATTTTTTTACAAAGTTCCCCCTGAGGTTGAGGTTGTTGATTAAACTGTTGTTGAGGTTGTTGTGGAAGACATTTATTCGATATTTTTTGCAAAACAATGCATTTAAATATGCAACTGATCCTTTTTGGTCTGTTTTTATTCCAATTGGTTGAATCCAAGACCGACCATAAGTATATTGCTGTGTTGGACGATATATACAAAAGTACAGGAGGTTCAAATTGGGATTATAAAGGAATGGAATTGTGTATGAAGTCATATCATGTCCCTTCATTGATTGGTGCAACATGGAATTTCACTTTGAATTCAACAGGTCAGTATGATAATGATCCTTGCTCTGTGCAACAGTATATGGGAGTCGGGTGTGAGTGCGTACTAGGTGATTGTGTAATATGGAATTTAGCTTTAGGTTGTGGAAACCTCATTGGTACAATACCAAGTTCAATTGGATTACTAACATCAATTCAAGTGTTAGGCTTATTCGAAAATAAATTATCATCCACATTACCAGCAGAAATTGCTAATATTACTAATATGGTTAGTATTTTAGCTTCTCACAATAATTTTATTGGTAAACTTCCGCAACTTTCAAAACTTAAAGGATTGAATTTTATTGATTTATCACACAACTCTTTCTCTGGAAGTATTCCTTCTGATATTGGAACAATTAATGAATTAAGAGCAATTAGATTGGAAAATAATCAATTTACAAGCTCAATTCCTAAAGAATTTGCTCAACTTAAGTTTCTTGAGACTTTGGATTTTTCAAAAAATCAATTGACGTCATCATTACCTCCAGGATTTCAATCTATAAAACAATTGATATTAGATTATAATCAATTTACGAATAATATACCTTCAGGATTAGGTTCTTCAAATTTACGAATACTATCAATTTCAAATAATAAATTAAGCGGTATTTTAAAAATAAGTAATGAATATAAAAATTTGAAAATACTGAGACTTGGTAATAATTCCTTTCATGGTGAAGCATTTCAATCTTTGTTAAGTTTGACATCATTATCTACACTAGATTTATCATCTAATGATTTTACATCTAGTATACCATCATCATTGTTTAATACATTAAAATTACTAAAAACGTTTGCAATTGATTCTAATTGCATGACTGGTTCACTCCCTGATAGTATATGTAATGCAGTAAATTTAAATTTATTGATTTTATCTGGTATGAGTAGTGGTTCAAGTTGTATCAGTAAAATATGGGGAAATAATATTTTTGGATGGAATGGATTCATATCAAAGTCTTCATTGCAAGGGACATTACCTGAATGTTTATTCAATGGATTACCAAAGTTAACACATTTATACGCTGGCGGAAATGTACTTTCAGGAAAAGTTCCTACGATAATTTCACAGAATTTAACTCGTATTAGTTTACCCTATAACTCAATAATGGGAACGTTACCGGAATTAAATGATAATATGCAATTATTCGATGTTGGTAACAATCGTATGGGTGGAAACTTAAATTCACTAATAAGCAATTCGAAAACAAATACAAATGCAAAACTATCATTGTATCTTTTGGTGAATTCATTCAGCGGTTCCATACCAAAATCATTGCATAACCTAAACAGTATCGATATATTAACAGGGAATGTTTTTTATTGTAGTTCAAATAGAAGCGATTTACCATTATATGACGCAGAATTCACTTCATATGAGTGTGGATCAGATGGTTTTAATGAGACATTGTATTTGTTTTTATCTGTAATTATTATTGTTGGAGGTTATTGTACACATATATTTAAAGGTCATGTGATTAAATCTGAAATGAATAGATGGATGACTATTGCTGATGGAAGAATAACCATCTGTGGTGATTCTACATTGTCAACTAGGTCAATTTATAGATTTTGTTATCAAATGTTCAATGCTGCTTATTTGACTGTAAAAATAGGTATATTATTAGTCATCTTATTGATTGTGTATATATCATTGGCAGGCAATGAATCACGTTTATTAGAGTATAATTATACATGGATAACAAGTATAGCATATTTAACAGGGCATTACTCGTCCATAGTGATTTGTGGCTTTGTGATAGTGTTTATTTTATATGTTATATTCATGATGCATACAGATCATTTATATTTTGAAGATATGCAAAGGGCTCAAGCTCAAAAGAGTGAGAATCCCAAAGCTGCAGTTGCAGAGGTGGGATTAAACACTAATTCAATAGATGATAATAAAAAAAAAACATTGATATCAGAAAATGAGAGAATACAACTGTTTTATCCCACACTGAGGTTACTGTGTGTGGTGTTTTGTTGTTGGAGTCCTATTATCGGAGGAAACTTTTGGTATTTAAGTGTAGTATTAGCAAAGGACACTGCTTATGCAGTAGAATCAATCTTTACAATTTGTTTGGCAATATTTAAACTCTATTGCAGTTGCATTTTACCATGGCAACTATGGCAGTCAAGATGGTTCATGTTCGGAATTTCAGATGATATTCATGATAAATTTTTATTTAAAGTATTTGGTTCAAGAATTCAATTAGTATTTACATTGAATGTGGTAGCAATATTTGCTATTCCTATTATTGTACAGACATGTATCGATCCTGCATGTTTTTTTAATGTTTTCTTTAAGGCACCATCGAAATCATTAGAGTATGCTTACCCTATCTGCTATGCATATGGAGATAATAGTAATGAATGTACTAAAACTATAGGGGAAACAGTTTATTACCCATCAGTTTCATATATTCATCATGTAAAAGTTGATACTAATGTTCCATTTATTTACAATTATACATGTTCTAACGCTATTCTAAGGATATACGTACCAATTTATACTATAATGTACACATTTCTTATAATACAAAGTTTTGCATGTTTCATATTTTTGTGTTGGGATATTCAAGAGAAAGAAAGCCAGTTTTTAGAGACATGTTTAGCAGTATCACCATCATTATCATTATCAGCGGCATCGACAAAGTCACCATTAAATGAAAATTCATTTGCAAGTTTAAGAACAAATCGATCCATAGCATACTCTACATATGATAATATGAAAAGTTTAGTTCGTAGATTCATTCTCATGAATATGCCATTAAAACAGCTTTTGCGTGATAATAAGGAGAGACGTGAGAATCATAAAACAAGAATTAATTCATTTCCAAAAAGTTCAAGAGTTTGTATGGAAAAAAGTATACCGAATCGCTTATCAGAAGTACTTATTTTAATTACATTTGGAGCCTTCGCACCATTATTAGGATTTGTTATAGTAGTGAGTATTATATTGCACACTTATATATGTCGTCTAGTATTGGGACAATTTTTAAAGCGTGAATTAACAATTTTAGAAATTAGTTATCAACGAAGTAAAAGTATGAGAAACAATGATATGAATGGTATAGTAAAAATATCACCAACATCAACACCTGTATCAAGTATGACTCATATTTCTAGTGAAAGATTATTGGTATTAGAAGATGCAATAGCTGATGTAGATGAGGACTGGGGTGCAAGAGCTTCAGTTATTGAAGTAGAAAGACAGTGCAGTAATATGCCATCGTCAATGTTTTCATCAAAACTTGGTATTTTTGCATTTGCTGCTTCATTTACTTATGCAGCAGTACTAAATGATGCTTATAACGCAACAGTTGATTTCAGAAATGCAAGTAATGTGCTTTCTATCATTGCATTCATTGCTCCTATAAGTGCTGTTGCAATTTTGTGGTTAATTAATTATCGAAAGGAAGAAGTAAGCAATCTCGAACTATCAGACAATGATAACAAAGTAACAGCAAACCCAGTGGATGGTGGAGGGATGAATCCAATTCGCCGTGTATCTCTGCTTTCATCATTTAGCACTGAAAGAAACGGAAATTCAAAAACAGATGATGCTCAGTTAAGACTTAGTAAAAGTAAAAATACAGTTGACAACAACACAAACACAAATTATCTGTGAGCTGCCATCTGTGTTCGTAAGTTTATCAAAGTAAAATAAAAATATAAATATAAGTGTGAAAGACACAACTTTCCCCAAATTTCTATAAAAACTTAGCAAATATTACAATATATAACTTTTTCACTGTTATCGTTTATAAACACTACCGCCTAGAAGACTACATGAAGGTTTTATTGCAAACATATTTTTCGAGAATCCTGAGCCCATGGCATCATTCAAAACTTTTCTGTATTCTTTTCTTTCTGCTGTAACATTTAAGTGCATTTTACAGGCATCGCCACCCTTACCATCCTCCATCTGAATTTCGCTGTCATGTTTAGTCTCAAAAGAACCGACTCCTTCAGATCCAAATACATTTGCACCGCAGTAACCACGCTTCGAAATATGCTCGACTGTGACATTCGTTTGATTTACTCCGAAACCATACTTTTTTGGATCAACATGTGCAAGAGTCTCCCAATCACTTTTATATATATTGCCCTCACGCCTGTCTTTTATTAAATGTGCATCTACAACCTTCGAAGCTTTGAAAGAAGGAACACCAACACTTCGATGACCTAAAGCCTGACCAGCTGGTGATACCGAAGAAGGCTTCTGTTTTGATGGTGGCTGAGGTTGTAAGCTACCACTTCCTATCGGTGCTGTACTAAGGTGAATTCCAGGTAGGTTGGACAGTGCAGTGATCACTGTAAGTGGTTCTATCATTTTCAAATTTCTTGATCTTTGTTCTTGCTGCGCCTTTTGTCTATCGGTAGATGTATCGGTTAACATAAGTTCTTGTATTGTAGGCTTCTTCGTCTTAGTCGATTGTTTAGTTTTACTTTTCCCATTCCCAACCCCCTTGCTTTTTTTACTGTTAGGAGAAAGATATTTCGGAGAGTGCATTTTCTTCTTGGAAGAGCTATCACTAACACTATTACTAAGGCTTTGGCTCTTTTCTATGTCATTCTCTTTCTCTTTAACAGGACTTAGGGTAGAACCACTTACACGAGCACATTTTGGAAAATTGTCGATCCCCGCCATAGCGGCTTGGATATCACTAACAGCTTCTGGAGATGGTGGTGCAATGACCTCAACAATTGGTATTGTCAATGAGCGAAGCGCAGATGAATGACCATCGTCGCAACTATCTTCTAAAATAGAAATGTGGCCATGTACAGGTGGACTTTCTTTTCCAAAACCAACTGCATCTGTAGTTGCAACACTGAGATGTTGATGCTCCTCTTCATCATTCTCTTCATTATCATGTTTCTCCTCATCATGATTATCGTCGTGATCACTGTCGTGCTCATCATCTTGCTCATTAAGATGTTCCTCTTGAATGATTTCAGGTATATTCTCATCCACTTCCAAATCACCATCACCATCAGCAGTAAAAATGTTTACGTGTGCATGCAATTCATCAGAATTAACCATATCTTGCAGCGTCATCACCTTTGTATTGCCATTGTCGTCACTGTTGTTATTATTCCTTTTTTGTTTTCCTGCTTTTCGACTTTTCATTTTTGTTCGAGTCTTTTTTTTTGCCGGTTTTTTAATAGTAAAGTATTCAGTAAAAGTGTTATTATAAGCATATGGGTCTATACCTGAATGATATTGTGGATATCGGTTCAATTGCATCAAGGTGTGTCGTCTTTCATAATCTTTATCAACTAGTGCTGCACGCTCCCAGTCAACTGGGACATCAGAATCATTGCGATAACTTGCAGCGTTTCTTTTAATTCTTAGTGATTCTTCGTCATCAAGAGTAATGGCTGGTTTCTGGTTATTCCAATTTACATAACCCATATTTGGTGGATGTGGCTTCAATCGATCATTATTAGATTTCTCATTATCATTTGTTTTCCCATAAGTACGAATCAGATTTGCAATTTTTTTATGCTTTTCATCATCAGTGAGATTAACGTTGTCTTGAATACTTCTGATTTTACTACTGAGCACTGATCCTTGTATATTTTTGCCATTAAAATTACTCATATAATCATAAAACTCATCGGGTTGCCTTCTTGCCATGTTAACAAAGTTATCAGAAAAGGTTGCGTCGGCGGTGGCGCGTGCGAAATTAAAATAATTATTAATACCACCGGCTAAACTGCGAACTTTTGGTCCATTACTTTGGTTTTGATTAGATTGACCTGATCTACCACGAGGAAGAGAGCCATATGGGTTAACTTCAGCGTTGGTGTAAGGATTTACTGGTACATCTAAATGACCATATCCGCTAATACCCCTCTGCGGAACTCCATCGGGACCAACAGGACCTAAACCACCAACATTTACACTAAGAGACTGGACCCAATGAGCAATGTAATCTTTTTTCAATAACCTTTCGTTCTCATTTACATACTCCTGTTCATCATCGTCATCGTCATCGTCATCATCGTCACTATTGGAATCGCTTTCATCACTGCTTGTACCACTGATCTTTTTTTCTTTTTTCTTTTCGGATATAGCTTTCTCTTTTATGGGTTTTGTACGACCCTGATAGATATCCTTATAGACACTAGTCTTATTCCAAGCATCAGATGTACCAGTAATAATTGGTGTTGCATTATCCCAAAAAGAAGGATCATCGAAGTCATATACGCCTGGGCCTTTCAATCCTTTCTTCTTCTTCTTCTTTTTCTTCTTCTTCTTCGCTCCAAATTTTTCTCTTTTATGTTTTGGTGCTAAAAATGCAATAGCTGTAGCTAAATGCTCTTTTTCTTTTTTCATTTTAACTTTTTCCTCCCATAATGTTTGCTTATATTCCCATTTCGCTGCAGTTTCCGCATTATAATCCACCTGTCTCTGAGCTTGTGATTGAATCCAATTTTCATTTGCTTCTTTTAAAGCAAGTTTATGTCTTAAATACAAAGAATAGTTTGGATTGCATAATGATTCTGCTGGTGCTTTTTTTAATTTAACATTAGTTGCACTCTGCTTAGGACCTGTAAGGTTGTTACCAGAGATTCCATGAAAGAATTCATTTTCTATTATTAAACGCTTTGCAATACGTAGACGATATTCATCCTCTTCTTTTGCATCCTTTTCAGCCTCATATTGTCGATTCCAATATAGATAATTTTTTAAAACCCATGTGAAACGCTTCCAACGATATAATTTCCATGATTTGCATAATTTTGTAGCGGCATCATTTCTTCGTTTCATTTCATTATCAATAGTTTTACGGTTATTAACGATTTTAAATTGTACATTTGCACATGCTTCACCAATTATTCGTTTTACTCTGCGTGAAGTAAATAACATAAGAAATGCTGCTGAAGCATGTGTACCTTTACCACTACCATTCTTATTACGTTGGGAGTGTGAGTTTCCTGTTGAGCTACTTGTCACATTTCCTAAAATATTCTGCTGTTTATAGTCATAACTATCACTAATTAAAGTTTTATTAACCATTGTTTCCGTCATTTGCTTTTCAGCTTCTCTTTCAAAAATAAAATTAGCATTCATGGAATATGCTTCTTGAAGAACCATTTCTGCCTCGTCTTCACGTTGTTTGCGAAGTTGTGCTCTCATATCACCTCCACCTACTTTGACCATATCTTTGAGTGTTGTAATGACATTAGGCCTATTTATGTGATCATTCTGTTTTTGTACTTCTTCTTGTGTATGGCTATGATGATAAGAATGTGGGCTCTTTAATGTACGAATCTGGGCCTGGGTCTGCGTCTCACTAGACAATAAACCTTTTGGCTTCATTTCCATTGGAACTTTTTGGCGAGGTGAACGAGCATTAGAATTATCAAGGGTCCATTGACGCTGTCGTTGTGCATAATAATAATAATCATCTCCTTCACTTTCACTACTACTGTCGTCATTATAACTAATGTCATCATCACCAATTACTTCAAGGATTTTTCCTGTATCTGTACTGTAGGTTGCGGTTGCGTTCTCTTTAGGAGTTAATTTACAATTATTTATTCCCACACCACCACTATTAAGAGATTCTACATATTTCATTAATCGATTACGGGATTGCGGCGAATAACTATATGCTTTTACTTTTTGTAATTTATCTTGAGGCGAAGTTGTTAATGTCGGTATAGTTAACTGCAGTTTTTGTGGAAGTTTTTCTTGTTGTTGAGGCGACAAAGGTCTAGATTGCGAATAATCTGGTGAAGATGGTCCCGTTTTCATATTGTTTGTATTAAATCTTTGTTCTTGTAATCGCACATTCTGAAGTACTGAAATTGCTCCTTCAATACCAGTACGAGGTGCTTGAGGAAGTGGAGGACGAAGTATTGCTTGCTTCATCTCTTTCAACATCGCACGATGAGAAAGATGGCCATCAATAGGTTTCATAGATGTGTCCATTTCTTTCTTAATATCTTCATTGATGCTTTTATTCAATTTAAACTTGGACAAGGATTTGTTATCATCGTTGCCTGAGGACTTATCGTCAACAGGATGCAAATCTTTTTTGTGTTCGCTATCTCCATAATCCTCAAATATTACGCGATAGTAATCATTGTCAACAGCAGAAATGGCAGCTCTTTTCAAGTTTTTTGACCTGTCTTGCATGTTACGGTTTGTTCTTGCGAACACTTACTTTCAATGAATCTTTCATAACCAAGTTTTCCAAAAATGAAAGATAAAATGTAATTAGTTCATCTTGTAACGTGACAAACTTTTTTTTGGGGTATTCATGCAAAACTAACGCCGTGCCGCCCGCCCGCGGCCTCCCCCTCCGTTTGATTTTATTTTTTCTTAAACATCCATGAGAAGACTTTGAACACATCAAATGTGTTGGATGCAAACAAGTTGATTGCAGTTTTGTTGCAAGTGCGAAAGAAAGTGTACGATGAGAGGCATTGCTTCATTAAAGATTTCTTTGTATTTTGCTGCATCTTAATTCAATGACCGGCATATTCAACGAATATGCATTTGTTTGTAATTTACAATATAACAATAATATAGACTATATATACAGCTTCATCTTCCTCATTTACTTACTTTATTCCCAATTGTTTATAGTATTTATTGTACCCACAAGGATGATCTATCCCATGTTCAGAAGCCATCCTTTTGGATGGAGTTCTTGACTGCAGTAAAGAATTGAACATATGTGCCACCAACAGTATTATTTGCCAACCAAGATGGAAAGTATCCTTTTAAATCACTATGAATGACGTAATACATCAAAACATCTGTTCCTTGTTGAACGGCATACCAACCAGACCCAGAGCTACTTACTCCTCTTACATAGCCTTTTTTTTCTGGAAAAATATCAGCATAATTTTCAGTAATAATTGCTGTTAATGCACTTGTATGCCCTCCAGCTGATGTTGCTGACAACACATTTCCGTGTTCATCAACTTGATGAGACAGATAATTAATATCTACGAAGTCTCTTGCACTTATGGGACCAACAGCATTCGTTTCACATAAGAAAACATGCAGTAAATTGTTTGGACAATCATCTGCTGCCCCCTCAACTTTCCAATCATATAAAGGATGTGATTGAACATGACTGCAATTGACATCCCATGTCATTCTC
>JACKZZ010006513.1_pt1 | contig 19668 bp, 23 predicted proteins | sample 8027871 | NCBI WGS metagenome assembly JACKZZ01 (sample SAMN15724774, study PRJNA655200) | protist metagenome | isolation source: fluorescence activated cell sorting (FACS) single amplified genomes of... | place: USA: West Boothbay Harbor, Gulf of Maine | collected 2000-07-19
CTCCTTCGATAGACATGGGAGATGATCTACCTCTGCTTGTTTTACGCGACGGCCAGGAGAACAAGGCTCCCACGGGGCCTGAGAAAACCCTGCAAACTGTCGCAGGATGTGCAGAAGGTCATGGATCTGCTACACCAGGCAGTAGAAGAAGTCCTATAAGCAGCAGCGAAGACGACGAAGACGTAGACGACTCCGACGGCGAGCCTGAAGACAGTGTCCTCTTCGAGGTCCCTGAGGATGAACCGGAGGACACGGAGTATGAATGGGTCAAGAGGCCGGAGACCGGGAAGTGGATCAAGGTGGAAAGAAACAGGCGCAGCTCACCAAGCCAAGAGGAGCAACCGCCCTGTGAGCAAGTGCAAGACGATGGGGTGGAAGTGCAGAGCGGTGGAAGGGAAGAAGAAGAACAAGCAGCTCCTGCGCACCACAGGTACTCGTACTACTTTTTGATAGCTTATTTTCATGACGGATGCGGATCTTCGAAGAGCGTGCTTGTTTCGCTTTGCTCGTTATTTGCTCTGCTCTGCAGTAGCGGTCTGATTCGTTTCAGTTTCTCTGCAATGTTTCCATGTTGTAACCACGTAACAAACATCAACAGCCCGCTGTGGTCTCAGGATGTCACTCCGCTTCTGGGCAGCGACGGTACTAAAGCGGACTCGTCAGCGCAGCTGGATCGTCTTGAACAGATGAAGCGCCAGCAGCTTCTCCAGCACGATGATCTGACAGAAATCTTCGGTCCACCAGTTGCTGCAGCTCCTGATTCTGTTTCTGTCGGTGGTCCTACAGGAAAGCTACTACCTCCGGAGGACAGACAAGGATGCGCCTCTTCCGCACCAGCAGCCCCTTTAGAACTACAACCGGCGAAATTGTCAACATCGCCGTCGAAAAGGACCAGAGACGCCAAGAACATCTCCTGCACCATTGCTGACGATTTGGATCTGCTTTTCTCGCCCAGCCCGGAGAAACAAAAAAACGCTGGACGAGACGGTGGAGCGAGGTGGAAATAATTGGAGCACGATTAGATGCAGATGACGGCGCCATTTCTGACTGCTCTACAGAGCCTCTTGAGATTTTGCTGTATTATCGAGGTCGATTGAAATTTATATAACTAAGACTAACACTGACGTCATGTCGTACACACGAGTATCTCCGGCTATCCGTAGCTGGCATCGAAAACTTAACAGGCACTACTGGAACGAACGACTACAAATAGGATGCTTTCTACAATCTTAAAGCTAATCACTGGAGATTCTGTGATGATCTGGCCAATGATAAAAGACCCTGAAGGTTCCAAAAAAAAACTTCCTCGAAGAAAAACAACTACTTGCGAATTCTGTGGTGGTTGGGTGAGGAAACAAATACTTTGTCCGGAAATTCTAGCTAAACGCTGTACCATGCTAAAAACTGTGCAAATTCTAAACTTCATTCTGGGATTTTACTTCTTTGTAATGTACGACCATGAGGGCGATTTCTTCTTCTCTTTTGCGAAATTGGAAAAGACCTGATCAAGGGACGGGCCGTTGCTCCTTCCAACTTTTGAAGCTCACCAACGAATTATAGTAGACATTATTTTGAGTCGGCGAGGCGAGCCGCAGCAGCATGAACGCCTTCCAAGAACTAGCTTCATCTATTTTTCTTCCGAATAAACGGAAACTAGAACTACAAGACTAGGTGGGCTGCTCTTCGTTGTTTCCAGAACAATAGTGCTATCTTCATCTTCTATGAACTCTATGTTGTTTACGAATTGTCGTGTAGTGTAGTCTTCAACAAATGTTGTATGCAAGTGCTTTCTAGGAAAGCACCTTGCAGGCGGCAGGGAGAACTATCCAACGTTCCTAGAAAATATCATGTCTCCTATGACGCAGATGATGACCTGGCCATTGATAAAAGACCTGAAGGCTCTGAAAAAAAAAAAAACTTCCTCGAAGAAAAACAACTATTTGCGAAACAGAAACGAAAATTTTGTTATATGAAGCGAATCATTTTTTTGTCCCGCCTCGTCGAGACTGACTCAAATAAGTAAATGGTTGCAAGAGCGACCAACTACACAGCGACAAGCTAATAAGATGAAGATGTGCGTGAAGTTGTAAAAAATCACGCTCGACCTCTCTAACTGAATACAAAGTCACGGCAAGAAACGACGACCGAAGGCGCAGATAACTTCTACTTCGACAAGAAAAATAGAACGAGTCTGCCACGCAAAATGATAATGACTTAGAATTTTGAAAAAAGAAAATATTGGCCAAAAATCCTTTGCTTTCGCGAGGACGTGGAAAATCGTAAAACGGTTTTCAAACGTAGTCTACCACGTCTGGTAAAGGTAACAACTACAAGTATGCAGAAACGGTTAACAACAACTACAACAGCATTGGGGCGCGAGGTACTTCTCAAAGCAGCTCTGAAGGTCGGACCCAGAACAAGAAAAAGCAAAACTACATTGATCATGATAAGGCCAAATACAACGGAAAACAAATAAAAGACTAGTACGACGGCCATGAGTTGTTGTGTAAGTACCAATAAGCGCACGCGCCTAATGCAGATGACGAAAAAATGCCCTGCGCTTTTTATATCCATACCTCCCGGATTAACACCTCTCGCTTCACATTTGCTTTGCTCCCCAGCTAGCACTTGATGTCCCTTGAACTTCAAGCGGAAAACTAAAACAGCACGACTACACCTATTAGGAATAAGACAAGCTCGCCACTCGTCCTTCAGCTTTTGACGATGTTCTTGGCAAGTGAAGACCACGTCCGGACTAGTGCCGTACCATGAGACCGAGAAACTATTGACGTTGTTTTCTTTGTTCTTCTTCATCCTGCGTTGAGTTGTGGTGCTTTCTCCTCATGTAGCACTAAGAGATGTCGTGAAACAAGCAAGACAGCATCAAAAAGCGGTGCCAGAGAGCATGAGGTACGATCTTGCAGTAGTTCATCAACTCTAGTATTGACGAGAGGTGTGGTGAGAAAATGAAAGGCTTTTGGGGTGCAATCTGGCGGACAGAGCGGCTCTCTGCAAACCATGCGACGTCGAGAGAATATTTGCATTTGCGAAAGCATTTCCACAACGACACTCACATCTCTTCAACTTAAAGAACGAAGTCAAATGCTGATATTTTCTTTCACCGTTTGAGAGAACAAGACGACGAGTAAAGCAAACTATCATCCTGTAAGTGATAACAGCACTTAAAAAGGTTAGAGTTCTTTCTTCTTAAGGTTAAAAACTACGACAAGAGTTCTTTCTTCTTTCTGCAACGCGATTCTTCCTTTTTTTCGTTGAATTTCATAATGAATTACTTGAGTAGAGTTCCTCGAAATGCTTCAGGTTCAGTTTCAGCAGCAGCTTCACAACAGAGTGTGCACTAGACGAGACGAGTTCTCCCAGAAAGTAAAAGTTGATCGAAACATTGAAAAAATAAAATGCTCCCCACTCCCCTGACTTCCGACCGGTTTCCGGCTTCGTATCTGGATAAGCCGAAGTCCGCTTCGCCGACGCCGATTGATGAAAACGATGTATTGGAAGACTCGTCGGTTTCCCCTGACATCGCGGATAGCGATAACAAGAACGGCGAGCAGCTGCACCTTCAAAAAAGCGCCGCTCTCACTGCAGATTCTTTCCAGTCCCCTATTGCGACCCAGCGCGACCTGGAATACCACAGTGGTGGAGAGAAAGCCGCGGCGTTGCCGTTGGACGACGAGGTCTACCACAGTGGTGGTGCTGATGGTCGTGTTCTCGCGACGACGCAGGAAGGAGGTGAAGATGATGTTTTTCCACCAACAGGAGAAGGAGAAGGCTTCAGTCCATCTCCACCAACAGGTGAGAAGAAGAACGAACGTAGTCAACAGGAACAGCTTGTTTTGCACCATCAGCAATACGCCGGGCACTCCGTGATTGAGAACAAGGAATACGATCCGAATTCGAGCTCTTATGAAGACGGTCGTATGAACTGCAAAAGTATCGTGCCATGGTTCATTACAAATCGCTCTGCTAAGGCAAATCAGCATTACAAATTCCATTTGTCACGCTGACAAAATTTGTGATTGCATAAGGACCTCCAGGGCTGTGCATTATGTTCGACCTACGTAGACGCTCGCTGCGTGTCTACGCCTTCGCGCAGCATGGGCCCGGTCCCATGTTGCACGTTGTGCCTGCCTTTTCGCGCGCCAGCCCTGTTTGCTTCTACCGCTACCGCTCGTCTTAAAAAGGCCTTTAGAATTTATTCCCATAGATACTCATTTACAAGCGCTTAAGTAGTAATACTAAGTTTTCCGATTTAGTTTTTCCGTAGAAGTTTACGCTGCGAGGTAGCTTAGCATATACTGGCTTTAGTAGGCCTCTGAATGGCAAAGGGACGAACTGCCCGTAGACCTCCGATGTGATGCGCTTTCTACTAGTGTGATACTTTTGCAATGCATAGGTCGCATTAACCTGCAAAACTCATCCACCACCGGCGGTTTACTAGGCTCCTTCCGCACTTCTAACGCAAACGAAAAAGACGTCGACAATTCCACACGGGAAATTGTCCACGCCCAGGAGGAGGAGATCGCGGAATTGAGAACGCTGATTTTGAAATTAGAAACCGCGTTGAAGATCTCCGAGGAAGAAAACAAACAGAAAGCTGATATTTTGTCCGCAGCAGCTTCGGTTGCAGATCATTCCCAACTACACGAGTCCGGCTCCGGACGGTCGGAGGAGAGTAAACCGGAAGTTTTTCCTACCAGCTTGCGGAATCAGCACAGTGCTGGCACAACTTCGAAACTGACGTCGAAAGCAGGAACTACGCAGGCACAACAACAACAGCACCCCTCTGGTGCATCTTCGCGCGGACTGCTTCAACAACCCGAGGGAGAAGCAGCGGATCCCGGTCGACAGGACGGCGATAAAGACGTCGTGTTGAGCAGCAGGACAAGCCGGGAGAGCAAAAACTCCGATAACAAACCGATCTACGGCAACATTGCAGAATCCAACCGGATCGAGTACCGGAGCAGCGAATTGGAAGTAGAAGACAACAACTACGACGATGTTGCTACAGACGGAGCTTCCCCCAAGCAGAAGTACCAGGAAATCGAGCAGTTCTCCTTTACCTACCGCGTCTCCTATGCAATACAACTTTCCTGTTCCTGTAGCTGTACATGTACGACGAAATGCATCTTCACAAATTTCACCAACTTGGAGCATGGATGCCGCTTGTGATGCTGAACAGAATTAAAAGAAAAGAAAACTCTGTCATGCCGAAACCGCATTTGTGCATGTACAGGAAATTTACTGTGGATGTCTCCTGGTTGATCGGTTTACTACTGTTCCAATCCTCCGGGAGTTTCATCCTTTCGAACTTCTCTACCCTGCTCCAGAAGCACCCGTCGATTGTGTATTTTAGCACCATGTTGGTCGGCGCGGGCGGGAATGCGGGCGGCCAATCCGTCGTGTACGTGGTCCGGCGGCTGGCGACCGGGAAAAAGATCCGGAACTGGGATTTGGCGAAGACCGCGGTTGGCCTGGCGCTTTGTGTCATGCTGGTCGCGGTGATGCGGTTTACGGTGCAGGACTACTTGCTCTCCTGGCCGAACCCGCCGACCGCGTTTGTTTTGTCTCTGTCCGCGTTCGTCATCGTTTTCGTCGGCGCTGTTCTCGGCGCTTTGCTCCCCCAGCTGTTTCTGCACCTGAAGATCGACCCCGCGTATGCAATGCAAAAGCATAAGCATCGTACTAGTATAAGTTGCATTACAAATTTTTTTAGCATTACAAGTGAAATTATTTGTCATGCTGTTTTACCTTAGAAAGGAGATTTGTCATGCGTAACTGCGATTTTTACTACGAGTGCGATACTTTTGCAGAGCATACCGCGCACGCGTCCGCAACGATTCAGGTGGTCATGGACATCGTGTCTCTCCTGTTGGTCTGCTTCATCTTCTACGCGCTGTTAGGGATGGAGGAAAGTGTGACAGGCTCTCTGGGCGGAGAAACTGGCAGCGCGGTTGCCTCGTCATCGTCCACCGCTCCTGGGCAAGTTCTCTACAACAGGGAGCACGAGCACTCGGACTACGGCAAGTCCAAATCCTGGCTGACATATCCAGGACAAAACACCCACCCACATCTAATTTGTCATGCAGAACACGTATCAAATCATGTGTTTGTCATGCAAAAAATGGATGTGGATGGGTTTTTCTTTTTTTCTGCGGATATGACAGGCGGCGCGGGAACGGAAACCGGGTCGGTGATTGCGGAAATTAAGGAAGAGAAGAAGTTGGAGAACCTGTTGCACAAAGGACGGCATATATCACACCAAAAAGTGTTAACGTTAACGAAATTTGGCATGCAGGAATGCACGAGAAATGATGCCCCAATTTGTATTGCATAGCATGCATGATAGCGAAGATTTGTCATGCATGACTGCAATGCCACAAAACCGTTAACGTTAACACTTTTTTGCTTGATAGCATAGTCATGATGGGCATCATCATGGACACCATCACTCGCACCATCACCACCACCATCACAATTCTGATGAAGACAGTAGCAACAGTTTTCTCAATTTGGTGGGGCAACAGAAAGTGCATGAGGTGCAGCAGCGAGCGGCAGCGGTGGTGAAGGACCTGGCAGGAGCAAAGTCGTCTCCTACTACCTCTGGTGCCACCTTGCTACAACAAGAAACGCAACGAACCATGCCGGGACACGAAGAAGATACTCATGATGAAGGGTCACGAACGCAACTCGCGTGGAAGTGGGCCGATTCGATACCGCCGGTGGCGCCAGTGTGAGTCGCAGTTTGTTGATTCTTCCACCCCGAAAAGTAGAAAGAGTAAGAAGTAGGATTTTAGCACCAGAGGTAAAAGATGAAAACCTAATCCTGAATTTGCAAACTTCGAAGAAGTCCCTACTAGTAGAATGCGCTTCGCCCTTGTCCTTACAAAGATTCTGTTTTTGTCACGAAAAGTAGAAAAAAATGTCCAATTGAAAATTTCGTTTCCCGAGGATGGGAAATTTACCTTTTTTTGTATAATAAATGCATATGCTGATAAATTCTTCTCGTCCTGATGGTGATGACGAGATGAACATGAACGTTATCGGTTTTGTTAACCCTGAATAATGAACCAGCAACAAACACCAGTAAAAGATGCGTGATGAAGTGCAGCACCAACGAGGATTGCATATAACATATGCGAAACGTACGAGAACAGCAGTCCCAATGCCGCATGCTTGTTCCGATGCGCCACCGAGAGCAGGTAGGCGTCGGCGTCGGTGCACCTCAAGAAGACGGGCGGTTAAAGGATCCTGCATGTCGTGGCCCCCTCGGTCCGAGGAACAGGGTCCATCTACTTGTCGTTCTGGGGCTTTAGCTTTAGCAGGAGGATCAACGCATACGAAGCAGAAAGTCGGTCTTTGTTTTTCGATGGTGAGATTGCAGCTCAGGAGGCGGCCGCGGGCATTGTCGATAGATTTTTCCACTTTTCTCTAGAAGTTTTCCTCTTCTACTTCTTCAACTTCTTTGGAAAAACATCATGTCAGACAAAGAGAAATCTCAGTCAGCAGGTTCGAACACGAACATTCGTGTGTTTCTTCGCGTGCGCCCCACCACCCGTGCGTTCCCAGGTTTTTCTTTATGCAATACAAATTTCCTGTACATGTACAAAATGCATCAGAAATTTCACCAATTTGGGGTGTAAAACTTGCCATGCGAAACGAGGATCGAAGCCAAGTTTTGTCATGCAGAGACAAGGACAACATTTGTACGTCGTGTACGGGAAATTTCCTGCGGATATTCTTTCCGCGATGACGACGACATTGTGGATTTTCACATCGACCGGGAGCATGTGGATTCCGGGCAGGGACAGTTGGTCAACAACTCGAAACAGAACCACAAGTTCAAGTTCGACGGTTTATTTGGGATGGACGCGACGCAAGAGGAAGTTTTCAAAACGGTCGCCGGGCCAGTAATCAAAGACGCTTTGAATGGTTTAAACGGTACGATCTTCGCGTATGGGCAAACGGGGTCCGGTGTGACCTGCAAATATGTCTGGGTCTGGGAGATTGCGAGATTTGTGATGCTAGTCTGGCATGACTCTAAACTCTGTATTGCGTGCCCGCGAAGTAGAGGTCCTCCTGTCTGTGATGCAAAAACGCGGCTTCTCATGCGGAGTACGCAACTCAGAGGCACCGGAAAACTTGTCATGCTGGGGAGCGCATCACAGTGGGCTCACTAGTATTCCCTTCCTTGCATCACAGGTTTCCAGACCCAGACATATTTGCATTTGATATCGGGGAAAACGTACACGTATGAATTGCAAAAGTATCGTACTCGTATAAATGCATTACAAATTTCTTCAGCATGAGAAAGAAAATTTGTAATGCAGATTTGCCTTAAGACAAAGATTTGTAATGCAAGACTTGCATTTATACGAATACGATACTTTTGCACAGGATAACACGATCACCGGTGGGTCGGAAAAATACGTCGACCGGGGGTTGTACGGAAGCGTCAGGATCGAAATCAAAAAAGTTGAAGAAAAAGTTGTAATGCATAACATGCAAGCCACAAAATACCTGTCTTGCAGAGTAGGCAAGTGAGGTAGATTGTAAGTCTGTTGCTCTTGAGTAGGGGTAGAAATAAAGCTGGTGAAGAAGCATGAAAAAAGGCGTCTTCCTTACCCAAACAGCATGACAAACTGGAATGGGGCTCTACCCGAATTTGTCATGTGCCACTTGGAAACTGGGCACCAACTAGTATCCGTTTTATCCATCAGAAATCATTTCAACTTTGTCGATTGCGGTCCTGAGACTTCCATAGGTTGATACCACGGACGATATCGGAAGTTTTCGAGCATATACGGCGAGACGGGCAGAATTCCCACTCGGTGTTTGTCTCGTACCTGGAAATCTACAACAATTTTATCGTATTTGAAAGCGTCCCCACCCCATAGTTGGAATGCAAATCTGCATGCTGAAAATGTTTCGTATGCGGTGCCCCATGAGAAGCATTTTCTAGTCTTGTTTTGGATTTTGTTATGCTCCAATCAGCATGATATACTAGATCTGTAATGCTGCTGAACTAGCTCAATCTTAAAGAGCACTACGCACACTAGTGCGACGAGTCCAAATTTGTCATGCGAAACAGCGGCCAAAGCTTGTGGATTTGTCTAGCCATTTCCCCATCTCGACCATGGGGTTGGGGCGGGGATGTTTTTACATAGGATAAATTACGGGTACGATTTATTGTCCCGGGACGAACAAGCGCAGAAATTGGAGTCGTTGCCGAAGGTACAGCTAGAGTTTGTCATGCTAACACCGCATTCATTGGTTTTGGTCGTGCACGTGCCCGTGGGTGCTCGTTTTTTCCTCCCAGCGCGACTACAGTTCGAGTTTTCATCGTTTTGCACATGCGCAAGAACTCTACTGTCCTGCATAACTATTTACATCAAACTCCATCTCCAGGTTTCCCTGCGCGAAGACGAAGATGGCAACATGCATCTGAAAAACCTGTCCGTCAACGTCGCTGCCTCGGAGGAAGTATCCTGTGGAAAAGTATTGTACTCGTACTGTAATCATGCATTACAAATCTTTTTCTTAAGGTGTATGAGCATTACAAATTTTATTTCTCATGCTGAGGAAATCGAAATAATTTGTAATGCATTTATACGAGTACGATACTTTTGCAATTCATAGGAAGACGCTTTGAACCTTCTCTTCCTCGGCGATACCAACCGCGTGGTTGCAGAGACGCCCATGAACGATGCCTCCACGCGGTCGCACTGCATTTTCATCATCTGGATCCAGAGTTCCGAGCACGGGTCTGATGTCGTGCGGCGGTCAAAAGTGCACTTGGTAGACTTAGCAGGGTCGGAGCGCGTGAGCAAGACGGGTGTGGACGGAAAATTGCTGGCGTACTCATGATTATATTTATCAATTTTCGGTCGAATGAGAGGATCAGGATTGTCATGTGGAATTTTGCATTGGTCAAGTAAGGAGTAAATCTAAATGGTAATCGCATCACAAGAACATCAAAACTACAGCGAGGCCAAATACATCAACACTTCCCTCCACTTCCTGGAGCAAGTCATCGTCGCCTTGAACGAACGCTCCACCGGCGGCCGGATGCACATTCCGTACCGGAATTCCATGATGACTTCGGTGCTCCGCGACTCCCTCGGCGGGAACTGCAAAACGGTTATGGTCGGGACGATTGCAGTAGAGCCGACCAACATCGACGAGGCCATTTCCACCTGCCGGTTTGCGCAAAGAGTAGCGTGCATCTATCAAATGTAAAAATGTCTGGGTCTGGAAGAATGCAAGTTTGTCATGCTTGTTTGGCATGACTCTTAAATCTGTCATGCACATTACCAAAGAGCCCCACTTTTCTGTCATGCAGAAACGTAGTTTGTCATGCAGAATAGGCAACACGACCTAGAAGCTCAGAAACTTGTCATGCTGAGCCAGCAACTGTGGCCTCCTCATGGTATGCCACACAGCATCACAAGTTTCAAGACCCAGACATTTTTACCATCCATAGCATCAAAAACTCCGCGATCGTAAACGAGGAACTGGTATCAACTGCAAAAGTGTCTGGGTCTGGAAACTTGTGATGCAGGACTGTGGATGACTGAAATATTTGCCAACGCAACCAAGCATGACAAGTTTGCGGAACGCTCTCTCATGCTCAGTCCGCATGAGAAGCTGCGCTTTTGTATGTCCAAAGAGGGCGCTTTTTTTGTTAGTCATGCAATACAGATTTGTACAGGAGTGTAGGACGAGCATTACATCCTTCCAGACCCGGACATTTTTGCAATGCATAACTGGACCCGCAGCTGATGATAAAACGCCTGAAGCGCGAAATTTTGGAGTTGAAAGACGAATTGAAGCAATACCGTGGCGACGACGAGGACGACGCGGATCCGGATAGCGAGCTCAGTCTAGAGAAGGTGGAAAAGTGCAAAAAGCAGGTTTTAGAATTCTGCGAAGACACACAGATCGCGAATTTCATCGTGGGTGGGGGGAGGAAGAAGCAGTTGGAATGCTTCCGACAATTTCGGCAATTGGCGTTGAACGGCGGATATCAACCGTAAAAATGTCTGGGTGTGGAAGAATGCAAGTTTGTCATGCTTGTTTGGCATGATTCGAGAATCTGTGTTGCATAGGCACGAAAAAGCCCTCTTACCTCTCACGCAAAAACGCACCTTGCCATGCAGAATACGTAAGACATGGCAGCCAAAAAATTTGTCATGCATAGCTGCGTACTGCAGTGCGTCGATCATTCATTTTTAGCATTACAAGTTTTCAGACCCAGACATTTCTACATTTGATAGCGGAGGGGTGGGAGCTGCTGGGGGGTTGAATGCAACCTCAGGCGCTGCTTCGTCCTCATCTTCCGCAGGCGGTACAACGTCATCGAACAAAAACACCGCGGCCCTGCAGCAACAAATCAAGCAGCTAGAACTCGAAGTGGCGCAGAGGGATCAGGAGATCGGCATTTTGGTCTCGATTGTGAACCGGGGCGGCGGTAATGGCGCTGCCGGTGGTGGAAGTGCAACGTCGAGTCGGGGCGGTAATGGCGCTTCAGGAACTAGCGCGTCTTCCTCCACAAAAGCCGACCACTCGCCTTCCGCCAGCAGCGTGGCAAGTCGGAGTACGAGCGCGACTACGCAAGGGATGTTGTCTTCTTCCGCTTTGAATACCAGCGTTGCCGCGTCCGATGTGACGAGCATTGCAGGGGGAGGTGCAGCTTCAGCCTCTTCGAGCTCTTACGCACCGCAGAGTCGCGGCGTCCCAGGAAGTGCATCGTCAAGCTCGAGCTCCGCCCCAGTCCCCCAGGGCCGGGAAGCTGCGGAACTTTTGCTCGACCGCGCAAAGGCGTTTGAAGTTTTTCGGAAATCAGTTCGGAGAAACGAATCGTTTGAAGAAAACAAGGAATTTATGGCGTTCTCAACTGTTACACTCTCAGCTGTTACATGAATTTGTGACGCAAGAACAGGAACAGTAAAAGTGGCAATATTGCAGCTTTCGCATCACAGATTTTCCACAGATCATCATGCTGCTTAGCCCTTCGAAAATCTGTCACGCGAAGCACCTTGATCAAGTGGAGGCTGATGGCAGCTTTGCAAGACAAATCCGTGTAACAGTTGAGAATGTAACAGTTGAGAACGCCATAGAACTGTTACGGAAATTGTATGTCAACGCGAAAGCGCTGGGCGAGGAGGCAAACACGGCACGGCAGCGCGCAGCGCAGTGCAAGACGGAAATACAGAAGTTGAGATTAGGGAGAGCCATGGAGGATGGTGAGGAGGAGAAAGGGGATGGGGAACAAAGTGCTGGGGCGGCGAACAGTGGGAAGGAGAAGGCGCCAGGTACTTTTTGCTTGTACACCACTTCCACTGCAGCTCTGCTTAGTGTTGTTGATTTGATGCAGAATATGAATTAGTAATCGATCCCCTTCTGTACTAAAAGGAAAAAGTTTATTGCGATTGATCTTCGCTTACCGTTGCTCACACTGAAATTGGAACAACCATATCCACCACGACCACATCAGACCCGCAAGAGCAGCACCTCCTCCAACAGCTGGAGCACGACAAGAAAATCTACTCGGATAACACGAACACCCTCCGGCAGGTGAAGCACGACATTGAGCGGATCCAGCAGGTCTTGGAGCAGAACAAAAAGCGACTACAGAAAGATTTTGAATCGTGGTTTGTCTCTCTGCGCAAGGAGGCCACGGCCTCCCTGACGGAAATTGCAAAGGAGCAAGTGGAGAGCGAAAACGGTGGGGCGGTAACTTCTCATCCGGGCGGCGTTCTCCCGCATCAAACGCATGTTTACGATCCGGTGAATCAGCAGCAGGTGAAACTAACCGGGAATGCGGATGTCGATAAGGAAGTTCAGGGATTCTATAAAGCGCTCGGGAAGATGAAGTGAGTGGAGGCTCACTATGTATACTACGTACTTAGATGACAAGTAACTCGTCACTGATGATGCCGACGCTCCTTCCTCTGAGAAGTGCTGCAATCTAGATCTGTGAGTGCATGATGTCGTGGACAGCTGAACGTGCTCTTGTCCTTCGTTGTTAGAGCAAGGGAATAAAACCCATTTCCTCAGTTCTTTTCTATGAATCGTGTCAGTTGATGAATGAACAAGATATCAGCATGACGTCGTCGTGCACGACGACACGATCATACTAGCAAGAACACATAAAATCTTCAATCCCACGCTCTGAATCACGGCTGAAAATCGCCCCCATGTTCTGGCGCTTTTTTCTTGCATGTTGTTCGTGGTAGAAGTGTGACGATACGAGATCTGATGGTGCTCGACAAAGTATAGAAAGTTACTACTGGAAAAAATAGTAGAAAGCGCTCCCCTTTTCACATGAAACGATAAATCAGAATCAGGAAGATGCTGAAGCTGTTAAAATCGACGCTCAAAGGTACGGAGTCGTGCCTCTGGCAGTGGCAAGATCAAGATGAGATCTTCTGGGAGATCGTCAAGTGACTGCGTATGGCACCACGAGCTCTTCGACGTTGCAGTAAACAAGATGAAGTAGTAGTAGTGATGTCGCTGTAGAAGTACTACTAGATGGAGGAGGCTGCACGTTCGTTGTCGAAGCAGATCAGTTTCTTTCAGTACGATGATATTGAAAATCGTGATAAAAAATTTACTCGAAAAATGAATGCAATGTACTGTTCCTGACGAGGTTCCTTTTCTAGGTCATGAGTGGAGTTGATGCTGATGAGCCTGTTGCAGACCTTGGAGGTCGTGGTCGTTCGATTTCGAAAAAATGAAAATATCATTGCTACACACAACGTATCGAACGCGTACTCGAACCAACAGTATCACTTGTAGTCAGTGTGTTGCTTTGTTGTAGCTCGTCTCACTATCTGGCCTAGAAATAAGTTCCATGACCTCCTGAAAATCACTTTTAGGGAAGAGTAGAGAACCGATTGTGGCACTTCTTTTTTCCTCCAAGTTGTGTCGACGAATTGGCTACGGGACCAAAGAAATTAATACTTTAATACCTCGCGGCTCTTGTTGATACCTGTTTTTTCAATCGTTTTCACGACGACCAAATGAACTTTTTTAAATGAACGCGGAAAAAGAACGACACCGACGACCTACCATCACATCTTTCAGAGCTGTTATTTGAAGAAGCGACTCATGCGGTTGCAGATATCGGCGCGCCGGAGATAACGATATCAACAAGCCGCGGCCCCCACCTGCTCCTGCGACTTCTACACGATCGGACCACGACTCTGCACTAGCACGAGCTGCAGGAGTTTGGGTCGACGATATTCTAGTATTCTAACAAGAACATCATACAATGCCGAAGCGACGAGGCGACAAAGCCGCGCAGTTTCGGGACCTGGAGGCCGAGGAGGGGTCGGAAGAAAGTTCTTCGGAAGATGATATGAACTGCAAATAATATGTCTGGGTCTCCTGGAAGGGTGTCATGCTGTTTGCGCATGACACAGAAGGTCAAGGTCTGGCATGCAAGTCTTCGCAACACAGGTTTTGAGCACGTTAGGCGATGTCTAATCCGCATGACAAGTTCCCTCTTTTGGTGACAAGAAGCGAACAACTTTTGCGGTCCATGCATGACAGTTTTTTTTCTGGTCTCAAATGCGCATCAGAGGTTCACATGTTTCCAGACCCAGACATATTTGCAATGCATAGATGAAAACCGGAAGCGAAGAAGGGAAGACCGAGAGGCCGCAGAGCCCGCGGAGGTCAGGGAACTACGCGAGGAAATCGAACGCAATGCCAAGGCGGCCGGAGGGGAGGTCGGAGCGCAAAGGCTGTTTGGCGGCTTTATGCGGGAAATGGAAGAAAGAGCGAGGCAAGAAGAGGAGGAAGAGAAAAGGTATATGTGAACGACATGATTTCTGAGTGTAGTAAGCTCCCTCCAAGGAGTAGCTTGATGTATACTTCCATCTTCTGTACAAGTACAACCACAGTCACAGAACTTGAACTGCATCCGCAATGAATATGAATCCATTCTGTTAAATACAAAAACTCAACCCAATCCCAATCTCTACTTTTTATCAGGAAACGAGAGCTCGAAGTGAAACAGGCGGATGCTGACTTGTTCCGCGATCCTTTAGCGGCCCCGATCAACCAGGACCCGGATGCAGTTTTACGGGATGAAACTGTCCCGGACCACGGGCGACTTCTGGGCGCCGGGAACGTGGCCATGCAGATGCAGGACCTGATTAACGAGTTTCCAGAGGACGAAGTCATGCTTCCCCCCTCCCTCCCCGTTTCCGAAGCCGGCGCTTTCGACGACCTCGAAAGACCCAGCGCCTTCGAGCTTCACGGGTCAAAGCCGGACCGCGTAACCCCCGGCCCGGCCACCGAGCCGGTTCTCATGCGGCAGTCGGACCCGAAGCTGTGGTGCGTGAAGATTTTCGGCGAAGGGATTGACGTCTGCAACACGATTACGACCAAGATGGCCTACAAACAGAAGGAAGACCCGGACTTCGTCTCCCCCGTGTTCTCCGTGCTGGCCAGCAGGAATATAAAAAGTACTTCTTGCGATCTTGATGTACATACTCATGTATGACAGACTTCGGTTGTCTTGTTCTGCTTGTTCGCTGATGACGCGCACTGCTGCTGCTGCATGACGTTTAGATTTTTTATCATTGTTGAATAAGCCTTTTGTTAATGTGTTTGCGGTCCCCTCCGACATTACTAATACACAAATCAAAACCAAAACAGACTACATCTACATCGAGGCCTTTAAGGAGCAAGAACTGCGGAAATTCTTGCAAGGAATCCGCGGCGTTTCGGCCTGGGACACAAGATTAGTGCCACCTGACGACTCCTTTAACGTGTTGAGACAGTGCATGGGCCAAGCTGGAACCACGCCGCATAGCCACATCAAGGCTGTTCTTGCGGACATGTTGAACATATGAATTTGAACTACAGCTGCTGCATCTGTATCTATAACCACATGAACAACATCTTCCCAGAAGTAGTGCTACGTACTGCTAGCAGCAAAAAAATTCACTATATCAAAAATACCCGCGACTTGATTTATGGTTGCCAGCTGCCGTTCCACCATACCCCCGTCTTTTCGTGTCGCTGCGGCTTCGTCAATTGCGTATTTCTCTGTCTTGCTGGTCGTCAAAGCCAGTTGATTCGCCTGCGACTTCTTCGCTTCCGGTCCGAAGTCTCGTAGGCCGCCCTTCACCGCTTTCTCGAGTTTGCAGTCAGTACCACGGACGAACATCCAGTCGTTTTTGTTTTCATCGTCCCGAATGTACATGCCGTCGGTGAGAATGTGCATGATGCGCTGCGTGCTCTGGTTCGTCTGGGCCCCTGACCCGGAGATTTGTTTGTTCTGCATGAACCGGCACTGCACTGCGTCGAGTTCGTAAAGCAGACGCCCATCGTTGTCCGCCTGGACTAGCCTGCCTTGCGTGCCACGTTTAAGACCGAACTCCCCCTTTATTGCTTCACTTATCGTTTTCTCGGACTTCGCGTTGGACTTCAGATGGCATTCTGTTTTGGTGATGATGTGTTGCATTTAGTTGGATTTTTGATCATGAAGATGGTCGTGCACGTGCTCGTCTTCATGCATGAAAATTTCATGTGTACTACTACGTCTATCAAGCGATGATCGTGATGTCCTTGAAAGAGAAAGCCTCTCATTTCAATTCAAGTAGAACAACAATCAAAAATAAAACAAAAAGCATCTTCGTATTATACCGCTCTGCTTCACGTCCAGCACGGTATTTGCGGTGCTCAGCACCTTCATGCCGTCGTTGGGAAACAACTGTAAAACGACCGCCGGCTGGCTGCTAACCCCGTCCCCCTGCTCTACATGGACTAGGTCGTAGAGTGTGAAGGCGGAGTATCAAATGCCAAATTGTCTGGGCCTGGAAGATTTCTAGACTTGTCATGCATATTTTCCATGACCCATGATGTCTGTGATGCTTGCCGTACTAGCGTCACAGATTTGTAAAGAGCTTTGCGATTGCGATACCTCTACCGCATGACAAATGCCCTCTCCGCGTAGCACAAACTGGAGTTTTCTTGCTGGTCATGCAATACAATTTTTTTTCAGAATCCAGAGACAGCATCACAAGTTTAGAACGTTCCATACCCAGACATATTTGCATTTGATAGGGAGCCTGCTGCGAAGGTGGTTTTGTCCACCTCGTCTTGGTTGGTGGTCTATCACAAGAAAAAGTGTTAAACGCTCACGGTTTTCACAGATTGCAGTCATGCATCACAAATGTGGCCCAATATGCATGCTATGCATGACAAATTCAAATTTATTAGGCACGTTTAGTAATGCATGGCTGCATCACAAATTCCGTTAACGTTAACACTTTTTCTTGTGATAAGGTCATGTTCGTCTGCATCGAGTACTTGTCTTGCTCGTATCAAATGTAAAAGTGTCTGGGTCTGGAAGAGTCATGCTGTTTTTGCATGACACAGAAGGTCTGGCATGGAAGGTCTAGCATCACAGGTTTCGAGAAGCTTCCGCAATCCCGAATCAGCATGACAAGTCCCCCACTTTGGTGACAGAAAGTGGGCAGCTTTTGCTACCTATGCATGAGAGATTTTTGAGTGTTGTGAAATGCGCATCACAAGTTGCATCCTTCCAGACCCAGACATATTTGCATTCGATAGCTCAAACGTGACCTTCACGTCGTTGATTGGCAAGTGCACTTCCTCGGGCCAGCCGTCCATCCCCAAGGACGCAAAGGCGACGATCACCGTTTGCGCATCGGTGTCCGCCTTGATCACGTCTCCTATCCTCCCCCGCTGCTTTGCATGGTGGGAAATCACCTTCACGCGCTGGCCCGGCTCGAAATACTTGCAGCACTCACGGGGGTCGACCACGACGTGGCCTGATAGTTTTTGTTTTGATAGGGGTCATACGAAATTCAAAACTACTGCGAATCATTTTTATCAGGTTTTCCTTGACCACACGTGCGTACTAACTGTCCTCCAAATCAATGAATCACAACAAATCGAGTACCTATTTTCCCGATTCCCAGATCCCCCAGCCTCGGTTCCACCAGCATCGTGCCGTTCTCCAAGATTTTCCTTACGGTCGCGACCACACCTTTTAATTGCCCCATATACACCTCGATTTTGTCCCCAGTTTCGAACGGGTTTTTTTCCTTCACCATCAAATCCTCTGCGCCTAGTTGCACATGCCCTTGCGCATCCAGTATGGATTGTAAAAGTGTCTGGGTCTGGAAACTTGTGATGCTGGGTGGCGTATCATGAAGAGGCCACAAGTGCTGGGTCAGCATGACAAGTTTCTGAGCTTCTAGGTTTTGCCTATTCTGCATGACAAACTGCGTTTCTTCATGACAGCAAAATGGGGCTCTTGGGAAACGTGCATGACAGATTTAAGAGTCATGCCAGACTAGCATGACAAATCTCGCAACCTCCCAGACCCAGACATTTTTGCATTTGATATCCAGCCCCGCGGTCACACTTTCGTCGACGGCCGCGTAATCTTCCGGCATCAACTATCCACAGTAAATTTCCTGTACATGATGTACAACTACAAATGCAGTTTCTGCATGACAAAACTTTCTTTCAATTCTATTGAGCATGACAAGTGGCATGCTCCAAGTTGGTGACATTATTTGTGATGCATTTTGTACATGTACAGGAAATTTGTATTCTTGCATATCAACACGTTCGAAAAATCGTTCTTCTCCGCCATGGTGGCGTTGTATCAAATGCAAATATGTCTGGGTCTGGAAACTTGTAATGCTGAATGGCCATGATTGACTGCGCCTTTGAGTACAGTGCGGCATGACAAATTCTTCAAACGCCCTGTCATGCGCAGGACGCATTACAAACTACGTTTTTGCTGCTTATACAATACAGATTTTTTAGGAATGCGAAACACGCAATACAGGTTCAACCTTTCCAGACCCAGACATATTTGCAGTCGATACGTTGACAAAGGGGTCGATCTTCGCTAAGGGAAAGTGTTTGAAGATGTGGCCTGATTGCCTTGTAAACGTGTCGCCGTTGGTCTGAAAGCAGCGGATGCCCATGTACTCGATGTCGCGTAATTCTTCGACAAAAATTATCCCCAACTCCTTCCGATTCGCGGTGTCGTAGGTGAAAAATTGCGCGGGCGGCTTTGGCTCCTTGCCCGCTCTTATTTTCGTGTTTTTGTTCCCGAATTTTTGTGGTCGGTCGATATTTGTGCCGTAATTGGTCAAACCGCCGGTCCAAGTGTTGACGTCGCGGGGAAGGCGGGGCTTCATGCGGACCTGCACACCCTTCTCGTCTATCAAATGCAAAAATGTCTGGGTCTGGAACAAAGCAACTTGTCATGCTAAATCGGAAACATGTAAAGGATCTGTGTTGCATGATTGCCAAAAGCTGCCCACTTTTGATCTAATCGAGAGGCAGTTTCTCATGCAGGATAGGCATGATAGAACTCTCACAGAATCTGTCATGCTATGTCCTATATACCAGATCCCATGGGTCAACATGGAAAACCTGCATGACAAGTTTGGCATTCTTCCAGACCCAGACATTTTTACAGTTGATATCGTCTATTTTCAGAACGCGCCCGAGGTCGCCGCGGTAGGTGCCATTGGCCAGGACGCGGACGAATTCTGTATGAATAGATGCATTACAAATTTCCTCAGCATAATAAGAAATGAAATTTGTATATGCGGACTTACCTTAAGAAGAAGACTTGTGTAT
>JACKZZ010012933.1_pt1 | contig 19667 bp, 6 predicted proteins | sample 8027871 | NCBI WGS metagenome assembly JACKZZ01 (sample SAMN15724774, study PRJNA655200) | protist metagenome | isolation source: fluorescence activated cell sorting (FACS) single amplified genomes of... | place: USA: West Boothbay Harbor, Gulf of Maine | collected 2000-07-19
CTTTTGCGTGAAGAGCGGCTTCAGTCATTTTTTGAGGCACTGTCATTGTGGAATCTAACTCCTCATTTATGGTCTCAAAAACGTCGGACTGGTCGCGAGAGAGCACAGGCACATTGTTCAGACTCGGAATTTCATCGCATTGAGACCCATAGTGGGTCACCTGCGTTCTGTCGGTTGGCGCATGGACATCCATAGAGCTGGGGGAGGAAATTAGAACAGGAAGCTCCGAGACGTCATTGGAGCGGAGCGAGAGGACCGACACCCGGGTCGATTTACCCTCCGGAATCATAGATGTGCTTTTAGAAATCACCTGGCTCTGAATGGCAAGTGCAGTTGGAGACTTTTCACTAAAGTTTTGATTTCTACTATTATTATAATTAGTAAGTCCCTCTAGAGTAGTAGTAGCAGTAGCCGGAGAATTCTCTGTTCTAGGCCATATGTCGACTTGGCCTTTCAAATGAGTGTATTCCGCAATACAATCCGCATTCGTTTCGCTCCAGGGAACAAGATCTCTCCGCACAACTTTTCCTGGCGATCGAATCTGCACGGTTTCGTAGTCCACTTGTGTCAAGTAGCAAAGAGTTCCCAGGGGCAATATGGTTTGCTCTTCATTTTTAGAGGCTGAAAGAATGATACGTCGGCCTGGACGCCTGCGCGATTGAGTCTCTACCGACGGAGAGCGTGGAGACGCCATTGAAAATTGATTATTATTAGTAGTGGGACTACTGACCCCGTAATACTGTTGATACGCCATCTCGTACTCGTGCTGGTACTCATTTTTCAAACCGTCGGCTCTGCCCGTGGATTCAGAGGACAGACACGCATTGCCGCCAAAGGCGGCATAGCGCTCGTCCTCCTCGAACCTTCGAACTTTAGGAGAGGGAATCCGGCCATTAGTAGTATTATTGCCTTTATTAGTTCTAGGACTCGTCCCCTTTCCCTTGGATTTTGAAGAACAATTGGTCACAGGGGACTTTGGGCTGCCCTTGCCCTGGGGGGATCTTCCAAAGCCGCTCCTGCTACTGGGAGGGCCTGCGTAGCTGTCTACGCACTCAGGGAGTCCCTGCGCGGCAAAGTTTAAAACTTGCGACTGCATTTCATTAATTTGATCATCCAGAAGTGCCTTTTCTCGCCGTTGACGCCGACTCCGAGGAGATTCCTGACTCTTCTGCTGATGACGTGTTGCCTGAGGGGAGGCTTGTTTCTGTTGTTGAAACCTCGGACTTCGACTGTGAGTCGTCGAATTATTAGCACTTCTTCGCCGGCTCTCACAAAGCATGTTCCTATTCGGTAGATTGCGAGATTGGGATTCTAAACCTTGCGACATTATAAAATTCTGCTGGCCTTTCATATTACTATTCAAGACGCCCTTTCCTCCCACCCTCAAGGGTGCATCCGTGGGGCAACTCTTCCACGCGGCTTGTTTTGCCGGCTTTATGTGGTACGTCACAGTCTTCCCATTCGTGCCATACATTTTTGCTGCGCCTGAATTCTGTTGTTGATCCATTTCCCATCTTTTCTGTTCCTCATACTCGTGATGCTCCATCTGCATTTTCACTAGCTTTTGAGACTCATTCAAATTCTGAAGTCCCGCACGCTCCTTCTCAAAGTCAATCATCTGGATAATATTATTATTACGCGCATCTGAATCGGGGTTTTGTTGAAAGCTGACACGGTTTTGCGGAGGCGATTCCTGAGTCTGACGACTCGAGCCATGCCGAGTTTTGGGCCGAACACTCTCAGACGATTGAGCCTCTTGCATTGCTACACCTCCTGATGATGATGAATTCGCCCCTCCTCCTCTTACCCGGCTCAACTCTCTCAACAGTTCTTCTTGTTTTTCTAGGAGGATGCGTTCCCGGTCCTCCGGGTTCTCGACGTTTTGTAGTTGATGGTTGAGATCACGTTGGTAGTTGCCTAGCTCCACGATCTGGTTCATTGCCATAGTTTGTTCTTCATCCTCCTCGAGAAAATCCTCCACTAAACTGAGGCGGTCTGGGCTGAAGCCCACTCCGCAGATGAGTGTGTGCCCAGTCTGGGGAAATCGGTGCTGAAACTCGAAGCATATCTTCCTGTCATTGTCCTGGATGAAAGTGCTGGCGGCGTAGCGAATGTACTCTCCCAGACTGAACCGTTCCTCTCCCACCACCCGTCTTCTCGGTGAGCACCCTAAACCGCGGGGCACCTTCTCGATTAGAGTGAGGGTGAGAATCTCGAGCAAAGAATTTTGGATTTTTGAAAACTCGAAGGTGCCCTCCCCACTATTATGCGAACACGCGGTTCTAGGAGATTCCGGCGTGCTCCCGGAACCCTGGATTGCCATTCCCTTATTCAAGGAGCCAACAATTTGCGGGATTGCGGTTTGATCCATTAGTCGCATGCAGACCGTGAAGTTCTCGAAGGAAGGGCTCCCAGCACTCGAGGTCGCAGAAATTCTCACTCGGATCTTTCCACTGCAACTACAATTGAAGCGTTTCAAAACCCCCATCCCAGCATCTAAAACGCCAGTGACGGAATCCGTTCGTTGAGCATTGGTGGCGTGAAACCACGAGTCTGCTGAGGAGCTGGACTCAGTGCGATCGATAATATTTCCATTGTCATCTTGCTCCAGGCCCTGCCGGTTTCTACGAATAATATCCTCTCGGGTGATACGGGGCAAACGAGAGCTAGGCCCACGATTGAGGAGACCATAATTATTTTGATTTTGGTTTTGAATGGACGGAAGAAGGGACGTATTTGGGTTAAAAACCGATCCTCTAATATCCTCTAAATCCGGTCTTCCATAGTGCAAGGAAACGCCCATCGAGGGATTATTAATAATATTATTAAAACTTGGAGGGTGTTGATGAGAAGGAGAAGAAAATTGATTTTGATGACTCAAATGTTCCACGTCTCTCATCCTTTCATAATCCTTGCAGAACATCCCATCCGGACTCTTCATTCTAGTGGTTCGTTGCCCCCTCGTCATATAAGTTCCCCCATCCCTCCCTCGCTGGCCATCCATATAGTTTTTCGTATGCCACGATCTTAGCTCCCTCAGTTGCCTCTTCGCGTTCTGCTGCGGAGTCATGCCCCCTACGGTCTGCACGCAATATTTTCGCCCCAAAACGCTGGGAGGAAAAATGCACCACGGGCCTTCTTGTCTCCGCTTCGTGGAGGGGCAATTCGATCCCGCAACCAGCCGCTTCGAGTGCCGTTCTGCAGGAGTAAGCCTGGCGACGTTTGAATTCTTAATCGAAAAATTGCGCCACTGCTGCTCTTTGCTCCTTCCCAAATTGTGACAGGTAACTGAATACGCGTTCTTATCTGTGGCATGTGAAACGGAGTTCGCAAATGCGTTATGCCAGGGAAGCAACAAGTCAGGCATGCCTCGCCCCACCGGATTTCCATGCCGCAAGAAATTTCCCAAAGGAAAGTCAACTTCCAAAAAATGACATTGATGCCCATCGTAGTTTTCGACGTCTTCTTCGGGAAAGAGCTGATCCCGAGCCGAGCGAGGATCGGCATACACGTAGTTGTCGCGCAGATCGTCTTGCTCTTCTTTACTCAGGCCCGAAAATGTGTAGTCTACACATTTTCCCTCTTTATATAAAGGGTCGAAAGGCGGTCTTTCGACCCGACGAATGCCAGCCAGATTCAAGGTTAAGTTGCCCTTCAGTTCCGGAAGATTATTCTGATTGTTGACGTCGTTGCAGGAAGAATTGCGATGATTTTTTCTTTCCTGTTGTGAAACAACATCGACACCATATTCTTCAGCCCACTTTTTTTTCCGCCGTTCTTCTTCCTCTTTCTTCAATCTCTCGGCCTCCACATTTTCCTTGAAAATCTGCACATCCATCAACGTACGCTCATGCTGTCTGTCTGGCCCCAAGCCCACGGAGTCAACGCTATTATTATTTATATCATCTAAATTATTAATATTATCATTGTCAATGTTATTATCATTTTCGGTTATTAAATTCGATGACAATATTAAGTTGTTGTTGCTGGGCTCTTCTTGGTTTACATCGCTTGTTGGGTCACTGTCCAAAGGATCCATTGCATATTTGGCGAACAAGTCATCTAATGCATTCCCGGTGCTTGTTGGAGCGGTAGGAGGTGCCGTAGCAGCAGCTGCAGACAGCTGGGACCCAGATAATAAAGTTCCATTTAATAAGTCTGTCGCGTTATGACTCCCCTCGATTATCATACGATTCTGACCTGATCCCGATGTTGGATCCTCCGACTCGAACACGTCGTCCGAATACTGTGCGGACGCACTGGAAAGCGCATTATTAGCCGCAGTCGGGACGGGAGTCGATTGTTGTTCCTGTTGGATCGGCGGCTCCGTGGCCACATCTTCTGAATTTAGCAAATTTGCATCTTGTTGTTGGGATGATAATGCGGCATTTAAATTAATATTATTATCTGTAGGGCTCCCTTCCCTCGACATTGAGGCAGGTATCCTCCGTGGTTCTCTCATTAATTCCTGTCTTCTGGGAGACACTTTGTTGTTGTTCAGCGACGGTGTGTCACTCGTCGAATCAGATTTAGCCCCGACATTGATATTTAAATTAGTATTATTAGTAAGTTTAATGAAATTAGTTCCTCGGCCAGACTCACAATACTTTGGCACCGGCATGCTATTAGGATTATTCTGTCGATTACTACTGATATAACTATTATTACTGACAGGTTCTTCAGCGCGGCTATGATAAAAGCTTGTTGGAGTCCCTTGCGTCTTTGGACTTCTACGAGAGTTGTCAGGTGAGTTTTCTCGGCTGTTTTTGGGAGAGTATCGAATCGCGACCTTTTCTACAGCTCGATTTATAGTGGGATGAAGAGCCAAAAAATCAGCATAGTCGTGGTTTAAACTATTTTTTTTGCAACGGGGCATTCAGCGCTTTGCCGCGCGATCGCAAAGAGGCCTCCATGCCAGCCAAGGGTTTTTCTTCAAATAAGTCGTCATCCGCCTTCGCGACCGCTTCCGTTAGAGACGTGGTTAACAAATCCGCTGCGCACTTCAGTTTTAAAGACAAGGGCTCATGAAAACAATTGTCCGACGGAGAAAATACTTTTCGAATTGGAGAATTAATATTCTGATTCATTTTTCTCGGGTCTCCCGCTCCTGTGAGTGCTAACGCCTTCTGTCTTCGTCGATCTGAATCATTAAGCAACACATCCTTGTTTCCAGCTTTCACACGACCCCCCCGATTCTTGGGACTTCTACTAGATCTCTGATGATCTATCTGCGACGAAAAAGGAGAAGTTAGCAGGTGCGAGGTGGAATGTGGATCAGCATATGCACTGAATGCACTATTAAATTGCTCCTCATCAACATGATTAATAAACGCATTGCCATTGGTACCACCACCCTCACAGTCAAACTCTTCCTGCATTCTAATCATATCCCTCTTGTAGCGTTCCTCAGCCTCCAACCGATCCATTTCTTCCCTTTGTTCGATTCGGTGCTGCACATTTAGGCACTCTCTGATGTACATTTCGTAATCCTGCTCGAACACACCACCCAAGGGATCCGTGGAGTCGGGGTCTATCCTTACCGCGGATAGTATGCTCTCCACGACAGCTTCTTTCGGATTCACCTTTCTGCGAGTACTAATTTCGGGACGCGAGCCTCGGCAGTAGTGCTCTGGGGCGGTGGGACTTTGATCCTCCGAGGCGCCTAAAGAAGAGCGTATGAGGTTCAGTGAGGGAAAGTCTTTCCCACCGTACTTGTTTTGGGGTAAGTTCTTTAAGTTTACCTGAGCTGTGAGTCTACACTGGTCAATATGCTCTTGTTTTAAAAGCGCCTGCGCTTCTTGTTTCTTCTTACTAGCAGAAGAACCTTTTATTGCATCATCCTTCGCAGACGCTGCTGCCTTCACAGCTGGGACTTCGTTTTTGGCGGGTACGGGTTTATTCGGTTGATTGGGGTTCTTCGGTGCTTGAGCTGCCGGCGACGACACGATTGAGGAAGAAGCTGGCTTTGCTGCAGGAACAACTCCAGCTGGTACAGTGCTAGAAAGAATAATATTATTTTGCTGCGGGCTTACACTTGTAATTTGAGGCCCTAGTAAGCCTTTCTGCTGAGCAGCAACATCAGAATCATGAATCTCCCTTCCAGCCGATATTATTAAATCTGCACCACCAGCTGCTTTAGACGTCTGGGAATTATTTAAATTAATAGGCTCAGCTGGTTCATTCGGAAATTTTATTTCATTAATAGTAATATTATTGTTCGTTGCTGAATCCAAACTAGTAGTAGTAACTCCTGTAGTAGACACTGGAGAAGGCATTGTTGCACCCCCACCTACCCCTGGATTCGAACTTGGATCAGGTGATTTAAGAAAGCTATCCAAGATTGCTTGCTCCTCCTCCCTTGCCTTTTCTTCGGGGCTGGGTTCTCGTTTCCGAGAACCACCTTCGGATACCCAAGGAATAATCCGGGGACTTACATACGGGCTCTGTACCTGGTAATTAATTTTTTCGTCCTGCGCTGAAAACTGCACAGACCGACGCTCTTCAGGCGGTACTACTATGTCATGATGATGATGATGATCATCGGTTGTCATATTAGAACTTTCAGATGGTGGGATATTATTATTATTATTATTATTATTATTAGCAATTATATTAGGCGGAGGAGCCGCATTATTAACAACTTCATTTTGAGGACTGCTTCCAGGAAACTTAAACTGGAAGCTAGCGGGAGAGGTTGTTGGCCCTTTCGACGGAGAGGGTTGTTGTTGTGGATTCGCATCCCCGTTGGAAACTGGAGATGTCAAATTAGCGGCCTGCGCCACTGTTTGCTGCTGCGCAACTGTTTGCTGTGGTTGTTTCCCGCCAAAATTCGCAGGAGGAAGCACGAAATTTGCAAAGGGATCAGGGGCCGAAACAATTGTTTCTTTCTTTTGATGATTCTGAAGAGAGTCTGAATCTATTACATTATTGTTCGCAGTAGTACTAATAATGGGGGGGTCGGAAGGGCGTGTATTATTAAGCCCTAAAGCAGTGAAATCAGCTTTCTCTTCAGCCTGTTTACTAGTACTAGTAGACTCTGTTGCGGTCCCGAACGTAAAACCTGTTAAACCTTTGAAGGGTGAGTTTGCCAATGAAGGCGGATTGCTCACACTAGGCTTCTCAGAGTCGAACTTGAAGAGAGATTCTTGCTGCACAGATGGGGCTGTGTCAAAGCTGAAAACATTCTTATCTTGCGGCACAGAAGGGGCTGTGTCAAAGCTGAAAACATTAGCATTTTGCGGCACAGTAGAACTAAACTTTTTATCTTCAGGATCTGAGCCAGAAATTTTTCCCGGATGCGTTTTCGGCTCCGCATTAAAATTTGACTCCTTAGATTTAAAGATTCCACTCTCCACTGACGACTCGTATTCGAGCGAAGTTTGGTTGTTGAATCCAGGAGACGACTTTTTACCACCGTTCAAAATCTCGTCTAGACTTAAACCAGCCAGGTCATTTTTAACAGCAGCAGGGGCAGGAGCGCTACTAATGTTAGCATTTTCTTGCTGGTCCTGTGTTGCCGTTCCAAAATTCAACCCCTTCCAGATACCGCTGTTCGCATTTTCTTGCTGGTTCTGTGTTCCCGTTCCTAAATTCAACCCCTTCCAGATACCTCCCATACTAGTATTTTCAGTGGGCATTTTAGACCCTGCGTTGAGCTCCGAGCCTTTGCCAGCAGTACTATTATTGTAATTAGTGAAATCGGAATCTGTTCTCGTTTGAAAATCCTGTTCTTTATTATTAGGTATCGCCGTATCGGTCATCTTATTAATATTGTTTTGCGATGGCGCGAAAGGATTTTTGTCGGCATAATCGAATTCGTCGTCAAATGAATCATTACTGTACAGGCCTGTCTCATCGACGATGTCGTCAGAACTCACGGTACCTGCAGCTTTAGCAGCAGGCATTAAGTTATTCTGATTGCTAGTTGTACTAATATTGGCTGTGGTAGTGGAGGTGGCCTTGGTCTGCACCTGTTGCGGATTAGCTAAACTTCCCAAACTGCCGTATTCGCCACTCAGCCCAGGATTGTTGAACGGGTTTGCGCGAATACCGCCCCCCCCCAACAACAGCTGGTTTGGGGCCGAATTTAGCCAGTGGACCAGCGTACATGATTACTAGTATCTGATTGCCTTTTAAGTTTATTGATAAGTTCTAAATTCTGGTCTCGAACTTGTTAAAATGCCAGATTGAACTAATCAGAAGAACGTCACATTGATTTACTTCTCTAAACAGAAACAGCCACACTATGATATTATTACTGTCATGAACGGACTGAGCTTTTTGATATTACTTATTATTACTATTTTGTATTAAATATCTAGTAACATTGAAATACAAAATTCTAAACTTATCTGAATCTAGGGGCGAGAGGTTAATGGCAGAATATTCAACAAAAATATGCTAATAAAACCATTAATATATTCAAAAATACTATTTTTGTCTGTATTTTTCTCAGATTACTCAAAGTTAAACTATAATCATAAATTGTTATAAACGGAAGGTTCTAATTATAGCTCTATAAACAACATCGGTAATGATAAGTTTATTAAGCCAGTAACGGAAGTTCAATTTTTATAAAGGTGCCCACGACTAAACTAATATCTCCGAAATACAGATAACCATTAGTGATTGTCCTTTTTTTAATACGTCAGCCTATTTAATTACAAAACGGAAACGGTCTGAGAAGTAAAAGCTCCCTTCAGCCAAGGTGAGCGAAAAGGATTTATTATAATACTAAACGGAAACTGTCTGAAAAAAATCTAGCACTCTTCAGCCCATCTATGAGAGGTGAGGGAAAAGGATAAAACGATATACCACATTTAATAATAATGACATAATGACTACTAAACTCATAATTAAATTTGTCATTTGGTGAGTATTTATTAATTGATACGAAACTCTTAGACGTGGACAAATATTTTATTAAAAATAATCGTTCTCTTTTTGACTAAAAATTGAAAAACACATCTCTTCCTTAAATTTCAAATCAGCATTTAAAAAACAACGAAAATATCTGATTCGTGATGCTTGTTACAATGTGGCATTACGGCTGTCGACCTTATTCTAATGAAAACCAGGCGATAAATGCCTGAGGCTTTGAGCCTATTATTTTCTAAGTCCAATCGAATTTACACATAATTATCGCACCAATGATTTGGTAAATCAGAGCATGATCTTGACATTCATTTGTCCCAAAACCTGAAATAATAAAGTTTAAACCATAATAGAGCTCAAAACTTTTACTGTGACCAGTGTATTACAATATTATTAGCAGATTAGCCACTAGTAGCAGTCAAGTTTGGCTTTCAATATAATGTAATTACTAATACTAATACCTAAGCATGACTCTATAAAAATGCTGCCTCGAGTTCTCTATTTCTTTCAAGAACGTCAATTGGTGGCTCACATGCATCCTTATTCCCTTTCAAACAAGCTTTTTTCTTCGCCATCTCATGCCCCATCTCTTTCCTCATTTGTCGATTGAAAATTTGGCCATACTGGTCGATTCCGCCACTCGTTTCCACTTCCTCCTCGAGCGCAGGCTTATTCAGAGTCGGGTCATCCCCCAATAGTCTCTTATTCCGATTTGCTAATGCTGTCTTTACCAGATCGTCTTGCGTCTTTACCAGGTCGTTCTCAATGCCTTCGTCCTTACTAGTATCTGATTGAAAATCGCCTGGCAACAGCTCCCCAAACTCTCTCTCTAGCGGTAATCTGGGATAAGGAAACGACTTGCTCCTCAGGGCAAGTTGCGACGAGGGAGGAGCGTCGATTTTATCTCTATTATTATTTTTATTATTCCCAACAACTGTTGTCGATGTTGATTCAATCGTTTTTTCTGGAAGTAGTGGCGGTCTCTGCCCCACAAACGGGCCGGATACTTGTTTAGGTAGGTTCATCATCTGCTTCCATAGCTTAAAATTGGACCATTTTGTCTTCGGTTTCTTCTGTCTCTTCTTTCTCGCCGCTGCTAAATTGAACATGGCGTCTGCATCGTCGAGGTCATCGTTCGTCTCCAAGTCGATCGCGTCCTGACCACCATTCACCTTGGCATTCTCCTCCTTCAGCGCGGCAGTTTCCTCTTTGGAAAACACCGGCTTGCTCAAGGGTAGCCAGCCTGGCGCAGAACAGCTGTCTGACGTACCAGAGCAGAGACAATCACGCGAGCTTTCATTCACCAAAACTCGCAGTCTTTCATGCAACTGATTCAGGCCCTGTTTGTTCCCCTGCTTCCAATACGAATTGATTATCTCCCCTTGGCTAGGCGCCCCTCCATCCCGCATAGAAGACAGATTGGAGCGGAGTCTGGACTGACCGATGGCGGCCAGGATATTGGCGCCTTCATTATTCTTAAAGAACTCCCCCTCCAAATTAATGGGGTGGGAATCCGAATAACCCACCACTAATTGGTAGCTTGCTCGGTCATGCGCCAGAATTGCAGGGTCATCTTGCGTATCCACCTGCAACTCGAGGACGTCATTGGTCTGCGGCAACGTATTTGGACAAATCGGCGAGAAGGGAACGCGCCTAGCGGCGGCCGACCCGCCTAAGGACAGAGGCTCGTAGTGCGTAAAGTCCAAAGCCTTCGCATCCGCCGGCAAAAGCTTTGTGGGGAAGAAATATTGAGTGATCAAATCGCGTCCGTGATGCATATTAGGTCCTGGCATCATTTCTTTCTCTTTAGCCTCTCGGTGCAGACGCTTGTTCAGGGGATATTTTACGTACTTGGACAAAGCATCAGCTACCGGCAGATCAACGCGATGCAAAACCAAGCGCCCTTTTTCAGCTGAAGAAGACTCCTCATCTTCTGCTAACGCTTTCGCCCTGCTCCTTTCCCCTCGTGCCACGTCTTTAGTGGAGAATTCTCCAAAGGCCCCCAGCCCTAGCATTGGGGGGGTACCGTCTCCCACCACTCTCTCTATCCGCCTTACCTGCCGCGGATTCTCGATGCTGGCTTGATACTCTTCGATCGGTTTTCGAACCCATCTCTCCAAAAGCATCCCCGGTATAGGTCGATTACGAATCAGATTCAGATACACCTCATCATACGCATTATCGTCCGTGCTATTATTCGCCATGAAATCGGCAACGATAGCGTCCAGTAGGTCCACATCCTCCCTATTCAGCCTCTGGTTCTTTCTCAGTTTATGCCTCAAAACGTACTCAGAATCGTTAGAGAAATGAAGCTGCTCTGGATTCATAGGTGCGCGCAGCCGTGTCCCCGGCGGCTTCTTATACTCACTTTTTATGCCTGCATCCTGCGAAGAAGAAGAGTCACCTGTGGAGGACGCCTTAAACCCTTTGTTGGGTTTAAGGAACTCCATTGGCGAGGAATTCCCCTTGATCACGCTATCCTCCATACCTAATTCTGTGATGCGCTTCTTTCGGATCACAGAGTGATACAGAGCCTTCTCCATCTCTAGCAGAGTTACCTTTCCCACCATGAAGAACTCGTCCCAGTATACCATGGTGGGAAAGGTAACTCTGCTAGAGACGCGCTTGTCACCGCTACCACTACTTCCGCCACCCCGGTCAATTCGCAGCGGGGTCACGTGACGTCCGCGAAGGTCTAAGCTATCTTCGCCCCGCGGATTCTTCACGTGCCCGATCTTTTTTAACGACACATGGACCGGGCCGAATACAGGGTATTTGAACTTCAACCACGGGTGGGTGTGACGAAAGTCAGGATTGTCTCGACGATACACGCTTCCATCCACACTCAACACGAGGTTCGGATCTCGGGCGGACACAAGCTCGGCCTGATGATGAGATGAAACAAAATCCTTTTAGAGATTAGATTCTGAGACTCATGCAAATTGAAACAGTCATATTCTGTAGATTCAACAAAGACAACAAATAATAATTTAATATTATTGAACTTCGGAGTATAATATTATTATTATTATTAATTATTTAATAATTAATATATTATTATTATTATATATTCGATTCCAGAGTAGATAATATTAATTACTTAGATACCTTCGCACTTTCCGACAGTTCTAGCTTCTTGTCATGCAGAGGACACCTCTGAGATCCGTCGAAACAGGAGTGATTGGCGCCGAAGAGGTCACTCAGCTCTACTTCATTGCCGCCCGCCTTCTTTGCTGATTGGAGAGCGAAAAACTGCTTTTTTTTCGCTAAAAACGGATTCTCATCTTGATCTCCAAGTAGTTCCTCAATGTTGTTGACATTGTTATTGTTAGTACGCGTTGTGAGGGAGAACACAAATTTACTACCTGCGCCTGAAGAAGGCGTCTTCTCGTTGTCCCAGCTCCCATACAATATCGGTTCTGCGGTTTTCTTTAGAGCGGTTGGATTAGAGGTGGAGCGGAACCTCTCTAGAAATGAAGTTCGAGTAGGAATTTCCTGTACGGCCAAAACGACGTTTTGTAGAAAACTGGAATTCGGCATTCTCAATGAGATGAAGAAGATTTGGTACTCAAACTACCACACACTATCTCATCGTTGCATAATATCAGTATTCAATACTGTAATCGAAAACAAACAATGTAAAACCGAAATTCTTAGACTACGACTTTTGTATCACGACAAGAACCGCCATCAAATTTGAAACAAGCAACTCCTCTGCACAACAGACAAGAGCCACTCAGATGCAACATGATCAGAATCTCTAAGCACAATACTAACTTCAACTCAGTTCAGATACTGAAAAGATTTTGAGGCCTTAATAATATGCTTAGAACACATCCGAGAAACTTCATCTATTCCATCAGCAGGAACCCTTGGTCAAGCTGCAACGATTAAAGTTTGGTTCCGCCGTTTACAAGACAACTCACCGTCAGGCTTGCATCAGGATCTCTTCAGTATAGATCCACTAATTCTGATTGGCGTGGCAATTGGGAGATCGTCTATCTTTTTTTGTATCCTTAAGCATACTAGAAGTCATTCCGTGGAACAAATGTTACGCATACAATTTTCAGTCAGTAACAATAATATCTGCAACACTCTACTGCGATAGCACGCGTCTAAGTAAACAATTCCGAGACACTGAAAACGTATGTTCTATAGATTAAGCGCAAGATGCGATGAGAGTATTTCGGCATACTATAGCCGCGGAAGCGTAGCTCGACTGTTAAACAAGATCTTAGATTCGAAATAAAACAACAAAAAACGAAGACAGCTAACGCGCATCAAAAAGCAAATAAAATCAAAGAATAGAAGAAAATTACAGGTTTCTAATTTTAAAGGAGAACACTTTACCAGATTTGTTTTTTTTTAGAACCACATCACACATCGGCAGCCACCTGCTTACGCAGGCAACGCATCACAAAAAAAGGAGGGAACCCCCTTAAGATATATATCAATCGAGTTAATTAAATAGAAGACACACTTGCTCACGTGTGATCGCACAACACAGTCTAAGTCGTGTTGTTCATATTTTTTTTAAAAAATATTTTATAATTTAATATTATTGGAAGTCCGAATGATGTTCTTGAAGTTGGTGCTTAAATATTAGTATTATCCGAAGTGAGAGTATAATAGCTGCTGTGCCGCTCGACTTCGAACGAACCATAGGGAAGCTTCATACAATAGTAGCCAATATATTTTCATATTATCACACTAATAGTAATACTAGATTTTAAAAATTAATTTTAATTATCTCACTCTGAAAATTGATTAATTACTTTAAGTTTATTTGAATTCTGTATTTCTTTTTTTTGTTTCTAGTCATATAATTATTCCAAATTGACATATTACTAGTGGTACTATATATAGAATAGGTTCTTGTCTCAGAGTCGGACTCAGACTATACTCTTCCGAAGAAGAAGAAGAAGAAGATTCACATACTTATTAAATTTACTTATTTAATAGGAAAGAGAAGAAATTATTTAAAAAAGAAGGTCTTCTTCATTAATACTGCTAAATACTAAAATGACACTGGTCCAATGTCGTCTTCTGTGTTGGCGGTATGATCAATTTTAACTCGGGTCATGGCACTGAGTACTGGAATCCCTTCTCTATTGACTCGCATGTCCTGCCTGAGACGGGCTTGTACAAGAGGGTCCGAAGACCAGGACCAAAGGTTCGCGAAGGAAGGAGCGACTCCATCTCGACAACGACGCAGCCCTTCATTGTGAATGCGCTTCTGCTCTTCGGGGGATACTCCGATGCGTTTTGCTAAGTACTCGTCTAGATACAGCTCCGCCACCGCTCCTTCACTCCTAGCATAATGTTCAAAACTAGAACCCAATATTTCCATATTATTCACATCCCAGTCTAATTTAATATCCCAGTCTAGTAATTTATCCGACTCAGAATCTGATTTACTACTCATTGACTCAGATTTATTATAATTGCCAGTATTATTAGTATTACTATGAGCCTCATCACTACTACTACTTTTTGTACCAGATTCAGTGGTGCCACTGGGGGTTTCTGCCAACGACGAAGCGTGTGTTGACGAGTCTTCATCACAAGAGGTGAGTAATGAACTCGAACTGCTGTCGTCTATATTTTTCAGTTTTTTCACAGCTCTCGCTTCTCCTGTGGTAAGCTTAACGCCCGTACCGAGACTTGCGACCAAAGAGGAAGAATCCCTCCATCTCTTAGTAGCAGCGCTACGAAAATGCCCTATTGGCATATAATCGTTGCCGTTGCAAAACGTGATGTTGGATAGTCTCCTCGTGAGCACACCACCCACCGTCACATAAAGATGCGGTGCGTAGACCCACTTCTGACCCACGCCGTTATATATATGCTGTAAAGCCCCGCCAAGAACAACCAGAACGCAGGCCTCATTAGGATTGTGCGACTCCAGTTTTGCCTTCTTAAGCGCAGTGTCTACCTCTACGCACTCTCCGTTGGCGGTCTGCAGGACCAAGCCGTGTTTGTCATCCGGACAAATAAATGTCATCAGGCCAAAGTCTGTGTGGGGGAGACAAGCAATCAGCGCATTTTCATCGGCGAGAGATATCAAATCCCGGTACACTCGCTCGTCCGCAGCCGTAAAGGAAGGCTCAACTCCGTTTTTCCGAGCCCGTTCAACCTCTTCCGTGATCGAAGTTCGCACTTTTTCTAAGATTTTCTTCTTCTCAGCGCTCAGAGGAGGGCAAGACACATCGTCTGAGAGCAGCTGATCCACGACGTCCTTAAGTGAGCCATACTGAGCCAAGAGCCCGCCCCAGTTGTCCCGATTCGTTTGCAAAAATCTATGCACGTATTCCTCAATCACCTCGATTTTCATCACACGACCAATAAGAGAGAACAAAATCCGTGCGACCACAGAGTATGTCCTTCTCTGCAAGTCAATTTGCGCACGGCAAGACGTCAAAATTTCTGGGAGCAAAGAATCACCATTTTCATCACTAATAACAGAACTATCTGCATGAGTTGGGTCATAGAATATCGTTCGCTTCAGATCGTTTGGAGCATTTTTTGGCCTCGTGCTATTTGCGCAATTGCGACTCCTCGTACCAAATGGTTTATAGCCATACGGTGAAGAAGAACTTGCATTCTTGTTTTCGCACGAAGTCGAAGAGAAAGCCCCTTTATTTACTGATGACTCAGATTTGTTACTAGTAGTGCTATCCAAATCGCAGAACGCGAACAACTTGGTTGCTTCTTCACGGAATGAATCCATGCTCTTCTGGGAAAGATCAATTCCCTTGAGAAAAAAACAACCGGCTTTCTGCATGGCAAGCTCCAGTTTCACCAGCTGCAATTTGAATAGATCCTTTTCTTTGTGCCACGCTGCACTGCGCATGTGCTCTACTGTGACCTGGCTATGTTTCGCCATCTTCTCAGCATGTTCATCTGCGGGGAAGTCTATTTCCAGATCTGGTGCCACTCCGAGGATGTGTTTATCCGGATTAATGTCGGAGAGACGTTCTGCATTCGCTCTCTGCTTTACGCGAGCTACAATATTCGAAATATCAATCACAGGAATACCAGACGACATACACAGCTCAGAAGACCGGATATCATCTTCTAAGTTGTCATTATTAATATCTGATGTAGTAGTAGAAGGAGATTTTTCAGGCGAGGCGGACATAGTACTAGTACGAGGAGTGCTACTAGTACTAGTAGAACTTATTAATTTATCCTTCAAACAGATCGACGGCTCCATCGTGGAGATCCCTTCGACTACCTGAGTAATGCCCGACCCAGGAGCTTCCGGAGAGTCCATGAAACACGTGATATCCGTCTTACAAACGGATTTAGCATGATTGTGTGCATAGAAGACAACAACATGCACATCAGCCTGATACTGTTTCGTTGTTGTTGGACTGTTATCGATATTACCCGTACTACTACTTAGACTAGTAGTATTCTCACAATAATTTACATCATTTTCCTCTTGCATCTGCATGTATGGAGCAAACCGAAAATATATCCTAACACTTTCCTTGCTTCTCCCCAAAACATTCACCGTAGAAAAGTACCTCGACCCGTAAATGCACTTCAAAAAATCTATGTTCACATATACTCCTCGCTTTCCATCGTCGTTTACTAGCAATGCTTTATATTTACTGGCTAAAGGTGGTTCATCAATATCGATATCAGATCTTCTTGTTAACGATTCTGCTAGCATAAGCTGTGAGAAGCTGATATTATTACTATTCATCATATTAAACCTTCTTCTCATTTGCTCTGGCAAAAGAGACGATAATATTTTCTCTGCCTCATGGAGACCACCATCCGTTTTACTACTAGCGGCAACATAGGCCCGATGAATCTCGGAGAGCAGATTCTCTCCTGTTAGTACACTAACTTCTTCCTTACTATTAAATTCATCCGTCCCAACTCCTTCCTCCTCAGCACAAAAGGAGATTCTTCTCCTGTTCGTAAACCTTGTACCATAGTATGATTTGCATAGAGAGTAGAAGCTCTGAGCGAGGGATGGCGTGACGCATTGCGGAAGGCCAACGGAGTTTCTCACGCTCTTTCCTCTCAGATTGTTCCGCTCCATCTCCAGTTTCTCACACCACTCGGGGGACGCATCGAGAAACCGGCGGTAGCCCTCAAAAAAATGGCCCAGGTTCTGCTCCTGGTCATCTATCTTATAGATGTCGTCGCAAACAGAGTAACCATTAAGATACATCTGTACCGCGAGCAGGCAATCCCAAGGAAGTTTGGCTATCATAATTTCCGGATACTCCCTCGGATTCTCGTCCTCATCGAAGCATCTAGTTCCGATAATGGAGGTCTCCCGCCCCAGAAACAACTGTAACCATCACGTGAATAATAACGTGTTGGCAGAATTATTACAGGGGGTATCCGAACTATTTTCTATATCCGGAGTATGCTTCATCTCGCGTAGAATAATAGGTTAATTTAATTTATTGTATGTTTTAATGCAATTATTAGTAGTTTGAAACGCTGGCAAATTTTTTACGTAGATATATCAAGCACAATTCGATAATTATATTTAATACAGAGCTATAATACCAAGTATTACTAAACGTATACAAGTATTGCAACATTATATTTAATACAGAGTTATACCATCTATACAGAACTATTAACTAATATAAAATTTAGAGCCAATATAAAAAGAAACTTAAGATAGATTGAATTGAGTGTGTAAAATATATTAAAATTCCTATAAGTTTTCCATAAATATACTATATATGCCGACTACCACCACCATCATAACCACAATATGAACCAATAGAGGGGTAAACGTCAGAATTACACCCCGCTAACTTTTCAAAGTCCAATAATATATTAATTATAATATATATTATATATGCACATAGATTAAATGAACATCAATTAAATTGATGTTCATTTAATCTATGTGCTTGATTTGCTATATTTAGGCGTCATATTAGTATACTTATTAATATTATTATCTACAAAGGAGAATATAACGTGGGCTCGAAAAATAAATTTATAAAATATTTTTTTCCTGCGCCAGAATATATTCTTGAGGCGTTATCTAGATTTTTGAGGATCGACCATATTTTCATAATATAAATATTTTCTATATAAAATATCTATAAAACAAGGAAATCTAATGGTCGAAATTGTGAACGCGCGTTACACACAGTTACATCAATATTACACGTTTGAATTATCGAAACAATTAAATTATTCGATATGGTAGGCGTTCGAAAAAAAAAACGAGCGGACTTATTTACGGAGCCAAAAATAAAAAGCGGCTTCGCAGTTGCAAATAGCGCTAATGTCATACAATTCTACCTGTCTCGATTTGTTAATCAACTATATACTTATTACAGGGTTTACAGCCTAGACCACACACCACACTCCAGCTTAACTTTTTACAACTAAAACTTAAAAAATCTTAACTTTTAAACATTTACCGGGTTTTAAGCGACTCCCGTTAGCGCCTTTTATAATTTATTTACTTTAGAATTTATTTACTAGACTATAAATTATAATACATCAAATAATACATTAAGTTATAAATTAAATATTAATCCAATACTATCCCAATTTCTAAATAATGCTAGATGTCTTTCCCATGCTCACGCTCCATATGCATTCGTAGACCTCTGAAACCGTTACATCTTTTGTCGCACGCATTGCACCACAACATTCCACTTTGACTCTGGTTAATCTCAGTTCCATGACACGCGTTCATATGATTGCAATAACTACCTGCGGAATGCCAACGCTTATCGCATTCCTCACACACGAAGTAGTCTTCCCCCTCTTTCTCCGACGTTTCGGCAAAGTCGTAGATTTCGGGCATGAAATCATGCCGATCTTCAAGATGTCGCTTAAGCCCGTCCCAATCTTGAAACCGTTTCCCAGATTTCCCTTTATGTGTGCACTCATTGCACCAAAAAACGCCACTCAAATCGAAATAGTTGATGTCGAGATTGTGGCATGACGACTCCAACCTCTGTAGGTCCCGTAGGTACGATCACAACACTTCGGCATTTTTTTGAGAATTAAATTTTATTTCTACCACAATATACACTTTCTTATTATCCTATTTTTTTGTTCTACTTAATATTATTTAGCTGATAATTTGTCCTTGCGCATACAAAATTTATTCTTCTTAAATGCTGCATTATCCAAAATATGTCTTAAAAGACTTTTCAAACTTCATAGTGATTTCCCTGTTGGTGGCTTGAGCCAAAGTAGAAAGAAGTGTGGTTACACAGTGTATGTCCAACGTATCGATAGTCTCAACACGCTGAGCATGAGATGGATTTGTATTGATCGGATAAGATAAGACTCGTTGAACTTTGAAATTAGGTTCATATTATCGATCCAAATAACTTCTCATATCGCTCCTTTATTCCACAAACTTTAAGCCAGCAGGAATATGAATTGTTATTCAAGCTACAGCTACTAGTAAGTAAGCATATATCCGAATCAATTTAATGTTGGAGGACAACCAGCATTTCATAGTATGTACCTTCCCTAATACTTAATCAACAAAACATTGATCTTCTACAGCTGTTAAATTCGAATACGTTATGACAGATTTAGGAAAATTCTATGAGCTCATTATGGGTTCATAGAGTTTTGACGTAATCGATAAATTACATTGCTATTATTAGATATTATTGTACTTATTATCAGTTTTAAATGTACATATTTCATTGTTACTTTATTTCATAAAAGTCGAATACGTTGTGATTCGATTTACGAACTTCGCTGAGTTCGGAGTCGACAACCATTATCATGAGTTCCGATGCGACAAATTACACTGTTATTATTAGATA
>JACKZZ010001346.1_pt1 | contig 19663 bp, 19 predicted proteins | sample 8027871 | NCBI WGS metagenome assembly JACKZZ01 (sample SAMN15724774, study PRJNA655200) | protist metagenome | isolation source: fluorescence activated cell sorting (FACS) single amplified genomes of... | place: USA: West Boothbay Harbor, Gulf of Maine | collected 2000-07-19
TCTTTTTGCCAATTTTGCAGCCCTATCCCATCGTTCTGATTCCTTTGAGTTCACTAAATGTTCTGACATTATATGTTCAATGTCTTCGACATTTTGGGGATTAGGATATTCATCTGAACCCAACAAAGCAGTTAATACTTCTGCTTCTTTAGGGTCTGGATGTTCTGATAGGGAAGTCTGTCTTAACATATTTGCTGGATTATTTCTTTCTCTTTGTTCTGCATACTTTCTAAGATCATATTCTCTTGATTGCCTTAATAAATCTGCCATATAAGGATCAATACCTGGTGAAATGGAAGATTTTGTTTCTCCCCTATATTCACGTGCCGCAGAAGTAGCAGCAGTTGTTACAGCCGCCATATTCAAGGGTAACTCATCTTCACTTTCACTTTCACTTTCATTCAATCTTGGTGGATGGGCTTTTTCATATAAATTAAATGAATCTTCTGTTAAAATATCTTTTCCAACAACATCTGATAAGTATCTATTTACAATATCAGCAAGTTCACTTACTTCACTCCAGTTTCTTATATCTTTAAAAACTATCCAAAAATTATATATTGTTTCTCTTATTACTTCTAAAGTAATATTTTGCATTCTAAACACTTTTACAAATGAATTTTTAAGAGGATTCCATAATTTATGACTTGTTACTGCCTCTCTTTTCATTTTATTTACAGCCGCGCGCAACTTATTTTTATCAATAGACATATATATATATATATATATATATACAAATACATTATATATATATAAAAATCAAATATCAGATAAGGTTCTGGTTAATTTAGTTAAGCAATATACTGATACACCAAACATGAGGGTTTTTACCATGTATCCAGTAAAATTATAGTTTCCATTTCTAGTAAAAAGAGAAGGAGCATATTTTATAAGATTTTTCTGAAAATAAGGCAACTGGAATACAAAAAATAAAACGCTCGTTAAAAGAGGTGTCTGTAATTCTTCATATAAACTATCTAAACGATCTACTTGATTTTTCCTTTCTTGGTTTTCTTTTAACATATTTTCCATAGTTGTGGATTCTTCTTCTATATATTGATTATTCTCTGCTTCTGGAACAAAATTAGGTTTTACTTCCTGATCTTGAACTATATGTTGTTGATTATTTGAAGGAATATCTCTAGAAGGAAGACTTGTTCCGCCTTGTGCCTGTTGTAAACCCTGTACAATTTGATGTATTGATTCCTGACTTAATTCTGTGGGTCCAGATTTTTGCATACTAGCAACATTTGCTTCAACTTTATCTGTCACGTTCATGACCACATTATTAGACTTTTGTACTTCATTTGGTAATGCTGATATCTCACTAGCCATTATATACATTATATTAGATAAGGTATATAATCTAATTTACGCAAAATTTACTATTTTTTTTGTATCATCACAATTTTCTATTTTTTCATTAAACTGATAACATTTATCATTAAATTTAAAAACTTGCCCTTTTACTTTATTTAATGCTGGCCCTTTAAAAACAATACAATTTCGTTCATTACATACTTTTCTAAATAAAGTTGCTAATCCTAAACCTAATAATATAGAAATTATATATCTACCAACATCACTATATATCAATCGAGTCAAATTCATATATAATAAGTAAATATAATTATTGTATGTTGTATGATCTTATTTGTTTATCATCATTGGGACACTTAACTTCCTTTGATGTAAATCGAAAACAATTATCAGCCTTATCTTTAAACAATACTCTATCTTCATTTTCAGGATTGGGGTACACATAAATTACTTGTGTAGGTGGTTGTGATATATACACTACAAATATCCCTATTGCTAAACTTAGAATAAATACTGGTACACTTATAAATTTCATCTATATAATGTTGTTTTATTTTTTATTTTTTATTATCTTAAATTCATCATATGTCATATGATTTTCAATACTTTCTTTTGTTTTATGAATAATATATTTTGGCATTATTTTTAAAGAACCTTTTTGACTTTTACTTTCTTGTTTTTCTATTTCAATATGGTCATATTTCAAGTTCCTTATTTCTTCTTGCAAAGGTAAAATTGTATTTTTATAAATCTCAATAGAATTAATTAAAATTGGTTTATGGTCTTCTTTTTTATATTCTTTCATGTTTTTTTTAAATTCACTTACAAATTGGTTTAACTGTTTTTGTTTTTCTGTAATTAATTCTTGCTTAAGTTTAAATACTGTCGAATTGTCGTCTTTAGTTTCACCTTCTTTTTCAAGTTTAACAATTTTATTTTGTTTATCATAGAATTCTTGAAAAAGATCTTTTGCTCTAATATGTTCATCTAATAATTCTTTTAATCTTCTAAACTCTTTTAATACAATATCTTCACTTTGTGTTTGAAAAAGAAGATCTAATTTGTATTCCATAATTTGTTGTTTTATATCACTAATAATATTTACTTCTTCCCTTATTGAATCTACTAGGTTAATATGATTTGGTTTTTTGATATTAATATCGAGTAAACATTTTTTGTCGGTATTACAATTAGCCCTTAGATGTGTCTTTGTAATTTCAAAAAGTGTTCCCCCAGTTTTATTACAATTAACACATCTACGTTTACCATCAAATTTTTCTAATTCTTTCTTTATAAGAGGTATATTTCTAGGGTGCTTTTTTTTTAATGTTTTTAGTGTTTTTCTTCTTTTTTTATCATATTTATCTTTTAATTCCCAAAAATTATTATATGCTTCTAAATATTGTTCATAACTCATTTATATTATGTTTGATAAAATTTTTTATGTAAAACCTCAAATGGGCTTTCAAAACTAGGAAGATTTGTTATATTTTGATTTAACTCTTTAGCCTTATCTGTTTGCATTTTACGAACTTTTGTTATAAAATAATCTCTTTTCAACTTTTTCAACTTTTTACGCTCTTTTTCTGTAGGACGTGTTTTATATTTATATAACAAATATGCAGCGATAACTGCTATAAACACACCTAATAATCCTAAATTAGTTATGTAATAATTAACTTCACTCCTTTGTTCGTGACATTTTTTTAAACTTTCTCCTAAAAAATATTTAACACCTGGTTCTGTTAAACTAGGTCTAAAGTGTTGTGTATTCATATAAATAATAAAACTAAAATCTTAAAAAAATTTATACACAATATCTATATATGGTATCTGTCGCTTCATCAATTCTATTTTTCTCGGTAGCCACAATTGCATATTTTATAATTAAATATTTGCTTGCAGACCGATTTAATGCTAGAAGTTCAGGAATAGCAATGGCGTGTACAGTTGTTTATTTAGCAACAATTGTTTCCATACAAACATATATTAATGTACAAAATGCAAAAATAAAATGCGGAGGCACACCACAAACGCTAAGAGCAATGTATTATACTTTTGTTCCTTATCTTTTTATTTTCGGAACTCTTATGTTAATTCTTATGTTTTTTCCTGGATTTAAAGCACCTTTTTCAAATACATTAGGGTATGGTTTTGTTAGTTTACCTTTTATGAATATTAAACCAACATTTATGAATATTTTAAAAACAGATAGTAATAATAAACTTCTTAAGACTGTTTATGAAGACCCATCACTTATGATAAATGAAATGACACCAACAAATTTCTTTGTCTTTCTTGAAAAAATGGGGTCTGCTCAAAATTCCATTTTAAGCCCAGACTACAAAAGATTCATCCCAGATCTTTATAATTTAGTTACTATCAAAAATAGTATATCTAAATTTATTTGGTTTATGTTAACAGGTATTTTAGTAATATTGAATTCACATAGTTATATTATGTCAATGAAATGTAGTAGAACTGTTGATGAACTAACTGGAAAACTTGATAAAGCATTTAGTAAACCAAAGAAAGAAAAGAAAAAACAAAAATGGAAATTAGGATATTAAATATTATTTGGTATTACAATAAAAATAAAATTATATTTTTAAAAATATTAAAATATAATTTAAAATTTAAGTTTAGGTGATGCTAAGTAGTAAAGAACAAATAAATAACACATCATTGCCAAAATCAAAGTTAAAAACCAAATAGGAATAATGGTTTTTTTGTTAGAACCTAATCCAAATTGTCTTAAAGCCCCATCTTTTTCGTATAAAAATGCAGGTTCCAAATATTGAATTACTGCAAATATAATAATAAATAGAATTATTGCTGTTGAAGTTATATTTTTACGTATAAAAGCACGGTACATAATAAATTATATATAGATAAGTTTTTTAAATAAAAAGTTTTTACTAAATAAAAGAACTTTTCAAAAAAAGTTCATAAAACTACAAATATTTTTGAGAACTTTTCAAAAAAGTTCATAAAACTACAAATATTTTTGATTACATATAATCAACAGAATCGCCCATTTCTTCCCCGTCTTCTGCTATAGCCGATAAATTATATATCTCGGAATTTATCTGAGCCTGAACTGCTTCTTGTTCCATATATTCATATGAATCACTATCCACCATATTTATTTGATAGATTTGACTACTGAATTCCGTTACTTCATCTCTTATTCCCATTTTTAATTCCATAAGTGCCGTTTTTTCCATATCTTCTCTTTCTTTGTCGTATTGATTTTCATCATACTCAAATATAGCACGAGTCTGACCAACCCCCCAATCTCCTAAACTATGATTCTTCATTATATTTTCAACCTTTCTTTCTTCATCTGCTAAATCTCGGAAATTTGCGGTTATCTTTGCTTTTTCTTTTTCTTTGGATTTTAAAACATTTTTGGTTACCTCTTCAGGTGTAATATTTAACATCTTTTTATAAGATTCTAACATTTTCAAATAATTTGATATTAAATTGCATGAAATTTTCTCTAACTCCTCTTTTTCACCTCGTAAAACAAGTTCATCCACAAGTGTTTCTTTCATATCTTCGTCTTCATCAACATCAAATTCTAATTCAGAATCAAACGCCTCTAAATATAACATAATAGATGATAGAAATAAGAAATAACCTATATTTTTAATCATTTTTCCATTAAATATGCTATCTTTAGATTCTTCACTCATTATTTTTGAATAAAATGGTATAGCATCCATAATCATTAATAAATCTTTATTGTGTTTTAATACATATTGCAACACAGCATTGATATTTTTATCACCATAATATTTTTTGAAATAATCATAATCTTTTTCCATAATTTTATTAATATCACTAACATGACGCTGACTTAATTTCCAATGAGCAGGAACTGTATGTTTTTTGACTTTATTTAAAATAATGTTTGGAAAACTGGTTATTATGTCAGTTGACATTTGTTTTAAAATATTAAATATTGTAAAATTAGTTTCGTCATCTTGATACATATAAATTTCTTCACCTACTAATTTCCAATTTAAAATAAATCTCTCCCCTCTTTTTTGAGATTTTTTAGTTACTTTTTCATTTTGCATTGAAAAATTTACAATTAAGTCTTTTAAATTTCTTTTTAATTCTCCATGTTGATGCATTTTTTCTGTAATTTGAAGAGACATTTCTTCATTCCATTTATTAATGCGAGCATTAAATTCGTCTATTTGTTGTTTGGAAGAATCATCTTTTTTATGTGAAATATTAAAACGGTCTATTAATTCATGAATCATATCTATAATTTTAGGATGATGTAAATCTATTTGAGATTTATCTTTTAAATATTCAGATATTAATTCTAAATTCATTTTTTCTGTTATTATTGCAGGGTCAATATCAAAATTAATTATATTTTTTCTAGAAATATTGTGAATTAAGGCTTTTAATGTATCTTGTGAATAATTTAATCCTTCACTTTTCATAATATCTATTTTTCTCTCCAAACTATCGGAAGGTCGATATGATGCTGAATTTTTTACACACAATCTTTGTAAATCTTCATCTAAAATAACACCACTATTAAACTGACAATATTTCATAAAAGCAAGATAAATAACTCCCTCATTAAAATCTGGACTAATTTTTGGAAATACAATTTTAGTATCATTATTAAAAGTAAGAATAGAAGGTAAAATAAGTTTTGAGTATTTATTATATATTTCACTTGTCACTCTAACCCTCTCATTAAATTTTTCTATAGATTTTTCTTTATTGGTAAAGTAAAGATATGTACTTGCCTCTCCTTCATTACAACAAGCATTTTCAAGGAATGGTATATTATTCATACTAGCAAGCAACATTGGTTCATTATTTACTGCTTTTTGTACAGATTCAAAAATAGAAAAACTATTTTTAACAATATTTCCATATAAATTCCATAATCTATAAAATTGTTCAACACTACCAGATTGTATATCTGTAATTAATAATTTTTCATAATTCTCTCCAATATTCTGCAAATCACTTACACTAATTGCGGAAAGAGGTGGTAAATAATGACTCCACTGTTGAACATCAAAAGTTTCATGTAAAAATTCCATTTCACGATTATCCATATTCCACGATCGTTTTTGTTGTAATTTTTCAACAACATAATCAATATTGATTATTTTTTCTGTTATAAAATTTCGTAATTCCTCATTTAACTTATCAACTTTTTCTTGAAAATTGGACTTATTTGCCTTTGGTAATACTAACCAAGGTCGATCTTTACCTCGTCTTAAATGCATTAATACACAATTAAAATAATTGATAAACCCTAAATCACTATTACCATTCAATGGAAAGCCATTAAATGATTTAATACAAATAGAAAAACTAACATCCGAAACAATGTTTGGCATTGCACATTGGACACCAATAATATAGGCTGCACTAACTGATTTTAATAATACTTGGTCATGCTTATATTCATATGGTTTTACTTTTTTACCTTTTTTCTTTTTTCTCTCCGCAAGTTCTTTATATTTTGTTTCATCCATTAAATTTTTATTTAAACTGTCAATAGTTAATCGAACCATAAAAGGATGTTCTGTTTCACTATCTATTTGCAATTTTTTATCAAATGCTAATAATAAACTTTTTACGTGTTGAGCCAAACGTGTTTGGTAACCAAAAGTTGTATCTTTTACATTTGCATATTTAAAACCTTGAATATCTATATTCTCTAACATAATCTCTCTTGAAACCTTTTTATACCCACTTTCGTCATATCCTTCACTGTCATCAAACTCACGAAATTTAATAATATAACCACTATGTTTATCAATAACTTTTCCATTATCATCACTAATTTGTCCTCTTTCATCACATACCATTTCTAATGCATCTTGATAACCACCATGTTGAATGGACGTTGATAATGTTTGATAAAAAGTAGGTAATAATTTAGTATTTGTATCTACACAATAATACCAAAATGGGCTTTCATCAGTATTATTTAAATCATACTCTCGGCAAAATTTTTCAATAAATATTTCAATATTATTAAATTTTTCAACTAAATCACTTTGTGATAAAATAGTATCTCTAAGAGTAGCATAAGGTGACACAACAATATCTTCAATATCCAATTGTGATGCTATTTTGAGTTGTACAAAATCACGTTGAATATATTCTTGAGTTTTTAAATTTTTTAAACGACGAATGTTTTGAAATGATTTTTTAAAATTATTTTCTATAGTTATTTTTAATTCAGATATAGACATACGAATTTGTTGTTCCAATTTTGCTGTTACTTCAGATAAAAAGTTTTGTTGTAACATTTTTTTACTTTCGTCTAATCCTACACATTGTTTATTTATTTTTATACAACTATCTTTTAAATTACAAAAATTAATTTTTTCAATAGACTCTCCTTCTTTTGATTTATCAAGTTTCCATTTATCTTCTTGACGAATATAGTATTTATAATCCATGTCTCCTAGATCTAATATTGCAAAATCACCATTATGTACCATTTTAGCCCCTAATATCATAGCAGATGCATCTCTATGTGCATTTTCTTCATTTAATCCGTTATTTTTCATAAGAAATTCTGCTAATTTTATTATTTGTTCTTCAGGTTCATCATCTATATTAGCATGTTCATCTCTCCATGCATGACCAATATCATAAGGCGTGTTATCATATTTTCTATCAAAGAAAACTTCTATATCTTGACGACTATCTCGTTCTAATTCTTCAATGTCATTATATTTTTTTGCAAGAGTAATAGGTTCACATTCTTTTGATGAACCCATTTCAAAAGCAGTTTTTGTTCCATCTATTTCCTCTTGAATACTACTATCAATATCTACTGGTTGAACAAAACTTAATTGTTCCATAGATAATGCATTTAAATATGTTCTACCACAGTCCACATCTATAATTTTTTTTATAGAAACATCTGTCTGCATTTCCTGACTTATATTATATCCATCCTGTGAGAAAATTTCATTTTCTTGTAGATTAAATTTATTTAATAAATCCGCCAATATTGTATAACTTTCATAATTTTGTTGGTTTGATAAGTATTTTGTAAATTTATTTTTATTTATAACTAATTTTTTCTTTATTTTCTCTATTTCTTCATAAATAAAATTCATTATTACATGATATTGTTTAAATGTAATATCGTCCTCGTATATTAAAAATGGCTCTAATTGTTGGATTACTTTATAAAAAGATACGCCAGATTTAATATTATTTTTATATGATTCAAATAAATCTTTTGTTTTTGGAACTAGGTGGTTTAAAAATTGTTCATAAATTTCATCTTCATCTACCCTATCATCATATCGTCTCAATTCCTCAAAATCTATATAAGTTGGTCTATCAAAGTTATCTATTTTTTTCTTTTTGCTTATATTTACTTCTCCCTCATTAATAGTTCTTTTTTTAAAGTTTGTAAAATCATTAAGTATTTTAAAATAAGAAAAATTTATTTGATTCAATTGTGTTTTATCATAAATGGTTGTTTGAGGTAATCCTAATTTAGAATATTTAATTATTGAATTAGGAAGTGTAAAAAACCCTTTTAAGTACAATTGGTCGTTACTTGTTAAATTATCTAAGTATAAAACACTTTTTTTGTTTTGAGGATCAGGGTTTACAAGATGTGTTAATCCTGTATTTAAACGTTGCATTATAAATCTATTTTGTTGAATAGTAATATTTGTTTTATTAAATAAGTCATCACTTGATGACATTGTGGTAGAATAAAAGTCGGTTACATTATCAAGTAAAACTTCAAAATCTGTTTCTACATCTTTAATTTTAATTATATTTGTTAAGTCATTAGGTTCAATATGAGGGGTTAAATATTGTTTTAAATTTTGATAAAGAAATTTATATTTATTTTGACCATCGGGTATATTATCACGTAAATATTCATAAATAAGTTGAAATTCATCATTTAATGCAAAATCAATAGGTAATATATTAATATTATTGTCGACATCATCATCTTTACTGTGTTCTTTATCGTATAAATTTTTATTATTTTTAATAACAGGTATAATCCATTCTAATTTTTTATTAAATTGTTTAAAATTTTCTACTAATGGTTTATAATCAGCACCCTTTTTTAAAATATGTTCGGCATTACCTTCTTTATTAAATTTTGAAAATTTCTTTCGTAATTGTTTAAATCTTTCAATTAATATATGTATTTTGTTGAGTTGTGAAGGAGTTCTCTCATTAGAAGGAATAGATGCAAGAAGTTCATCTAATAAATCTTCTGTTTGCATTTCAACACTAAATCGTTTTTCTTGTTCAGATACATTAACTTGTTCAGTTATTTCTCCTAAGTCTTCATCTAAAATTTCTATATCTTCTAAATCAATGAATGCTTCTTTTATCTTTTCTACTTGTTCTTCCGTATCTAAATCTAATTCTAAATCTAATTCTAAATCGTCATCTATATCATCGGGATCTACATCTGGAGATATTATTGTTTTATCTGTTTTTTCAATATCGATAATAGGTTCTTCATCTTCTGAAGAAGATTTTTTTGTTCCCGGTTTTTCTATATGCTGAATATTTACTATATTTAAATGTTTTGGTACACCCTTATACTTGAAATCAATGTAAATTGTTTCTTTATCAGGATAAGTTGTAATTTCAATCATATCCTCATCTATGTCATTTATAAGTCCATTAATAACTAATGGAGTTTCTGAATCAAAATAAATACTAATCCAGTTTCCCGGGACTAAATCATTTTGTCGAGCATAACCCTTTTCTGTTGGATTATCCAAAATAAATATACTTTCAATTGTTTCATCTGTAATATTTCCATCTACAATATTTAAGGTAATACTAGATAAATCATCTTGTTGTACTAAATCTATTTTTTCTTTATCTAAATAATCTATAATAAATATTTTTTCATGAATTTTTAAGTTTTCACTTGCATTTATTTGAATAATTTGCCCTAATTCTAAAAATATTAAATCTTGTTTACTAGTTTTTGACATTACTTATATTTATAGAAGAAATTATAAATTATTTTTTATACTATATATTTAATAAATATAAAGACATTATGTTTATAATAGTTAGATGCCTAATTACGCTCCATTAAGAGTAATAGATTCAGAAAATTTATCTCAAAACATTGATTTTACAGTAAGACAATTTGGGAATTATAATGTAATAAAATATCGTAAGGAAAAAATAGATAAAACAAATATTAAAACATTGGGGTTGTTGAGGTCGGTTATAACAGATGGTCAAAATATTTTATGTATGGCACCACCTAAATCTATTTATTTTGATACATTTGTAAATGAAAATAGTATATCAGATTGTTATTTTGAAGAATTTGTTGAAGGAACAATGATAAATGTTTTTTGGGATAAAACTATAGATGATTGGAATATTTCTACAAAGAGTAATATCGGAGCAAAATGTAAATATAATGTTAATTCAAAAAAAACATTTCGTTATATGTTTTTAGATGCAATGAATAATTGTGGATTGGAATTTAGTCATATGGATCCATCAATTATATATAGTTTTGTACTACAACATCCAGAAAATAGAATTGTTATACCAATCATTACAACAAAATTATATTTAGTTGCAACATATCGTATAATTATAAATGAAAATAATGAACAATTGGTAGAAAAAATGGAAAATATTGGTTTAAACAATGTACATAGTGTAAAACGATATAATTATGAAGAAATTCAGAAATTATTTGGAAATAGTTGGGAGATGGTGAGAAGTTATTTTAATGACGATGCGTTGGATTATAAAACACATGGGATTATAGTGTATAATCAATCTGGTGAGAGAATGAAAATCCGTTCTAAAAATTATGAAAAAATTAAAATGTTAAAGGGTAACACACCTAAAATACAATTTCATTATTATTATTTAAGACAAAATGGACTAGTCAAAGATTTTTTGCAATATTATTCTGAATATAAAGATGAGTTTAGAGTTTTAAGAAATGATTTACATAAATTTACAGAAATTTTATATCAATACTATATTGAATGTTATATTAAGAAACAGAAAAAGGTGAGGGAGTATCCATATAATTTTAAAATTCACATGTTTAATTTGCATAAAATTTATATGGAAGAATTGAGACCAGAAAAAAAGTTTGTTACGAAACAAGTTGTTATTGATTACATTAACAATTTGCATCCGGCGAAACTAATGTATTCTATTAATCATGTGTATAATAAACATAAATTGGAGGAAAAAGTTGCAGAAAGTTTAACAAATTAAATAGCATTTTAGAAATATTATTTTTTAAAAATATTCTTTTAGATTAGTAAACATATTAATACCTGTTTCACATGCGTACGAAATAACTGCTCTAATGTTTTCATCCGTAAAATTTTCTTGCGAATTAAAACTCATTCTAATAATTGAATCTGTGTCATGTGGATGCATTTTAATAAATCCAATATAACCCAATACTCTATCTCCACTAAGATAATATTCTTGATGTAAAATATATTCAATTACTTTTCCAATTGTGTAATCTTCGTTTTCTAATGTTATATCCACTGTATTGCTCATGGTTGTTTTATTTTTTTCCATAATAAGTTTATCATTTTGACATATTTCGTTAATTTTTGTTAATCTTTTAGTTATACTATCAATTGCTAAATGAACTAGTTCAATATTTGTATAAACTCCTATGGTTTCAATCTTGAAATCAAAACTATCTTTAAGAAAGAATCTTTTTCCTCTCAATAATTTCCAATTTTTTTCAAGTTGGTCAATATCATCTTTGGAATAACCTTTATCTTCCAATTCTTTTTCAGATTGTTGCCATTGAGATTGCTGTTCTACTTTATCCGGAGTATTTGCATATGCACATGTCGAAACAACATTGTACATACCATTATTTGCGGCATTAGATATAGAAAGTTTGCATTCTAAGTGCAATTCTTGACCTGGAATATCGCCTGATATTTTGGGGCGAAGTCTAGCAAACAATATATAACCATTTGTGAGTGGATCTGGTGGAAAAATTTCTTTCATTGCTTGTTCATCTAGGTAAGTATCAGTTGATGTGTTTTTAATTTTAAAATCTTTAGTGGTAACATAAACCATAGAATCTGAGTCATTTATTTCATTAATTTCAATAATAAGATCTTGAATAGAATCATGATCTTTAATATGGACTGGAATACAACCTAATCTTTGTTTTAAAATTTCATTATTAAAACGGGTAGTATTCTTAATAATATTAATATTATTTTTTTCTAAAGAAGTATTTATTATAACTGTATTAATATCACTTAGAATAGTTCTTCTCAAAGCATTAGCAATACTAACATTTGTATTTTCAAGTGTAAATGTTAAAATACCATCTGTCTCTTGTGATTCTTTAACACCCGGTAAAATGATAGAACTTTTAGGAGATTTTTGTGATAAACTTTTTTCAGAAGATTGACTCATATACTAATAACTAATATAGTTTTTTTAATATAAAATTTCAATTTAATATTAAAAATTTAATATTAAAGTTAAATTTTAAGTTAAATTTTAAGTTAAATTTTAAGTTAAATTTCTAATAAATTACACTTTATGATATATTAATGAGTAGTGTTTTATATTATAGTAAATATTGTGAAAGTTGTAAAAAATTATTATATGAATTAGGAAAAACAAATATATCTAAACAAATACATTTTTTATCAATAGATAAACGAGTAAATAAAAGTAATAAAATATATATTGTTTTAGATAATGGATGTGAGATTTTTCTACCACCAAATATTACAAAAGTTCCTAGTTTATTATTACTAAATAAAGGTAATAAAATTATAGTAGGAGATGATGTTATAAATTATTTTAGACCACAATTAGCCCAAAAAAAAGCGCAAGCCACAAAAACAAATGGGGAACCTTTAGCCTTTTCAACATATGAAATGGGGACAACTATGTCAGATAATTATTCTTACTTAGATCAAACCAATGAATCAATGTCTGCAAAGGGAGATGGAGGATTAAGACAAATGCATAGTTTTGTTTCTATGAACTTTAATGATAAAATTTACACACCACCAGAAGATTATGAACCTGATAAAGTAGGTGAAGTTGATCTAGGAAAATTACAGGCCCAACGAGATAGTGAAATAAAAATTCCATCACAATAATTAACATATAATAATTAATAATCATTTAAATAATAATATTTATATTTTTGTAATAATGACTAATTTAGTAAAGGTATTTAATGACCATCTCATAGAATTTTTAGATGATGTTATAACAATATTTCCAGAAAATACTGATATACAAACCGGAAGAACATTTATTATAGGTATAAAAAAGGTAAATCCTAAAAAAATAATTAAATCGTGGAAAATGTATATTAATGATAAATATATAGACGAAATTGATAATAGTAATATGGATTTTTTTATAAATAAGGATTATACACAAGACTTACAATATACTACTGGAAATATTAATAATATTATTAACAATATAAAAAATTTGTTACGAGAAACATCACAAGAAAATAAAGATAAATCATTAAAATATGTTCAAAATTTATGCAAAATTTGTAATTTATATTATACTAATAAATAAGAAATATACTTTATAAATAGTTTAATTTAAAAATTAAATTTTAAATTAAATTTATAATGAGTGAAAATCAAAAAAATTCCGAAGAAACATCTGAACCTAAAAAAATCAACGACGTGCCTGAAGAATTTCAAAAAGTATTAAAAGATTTCTATAAAGATATTTTACTTGTTTTCCCCGAAATGAAATATAAACTAAAAGATACTACTATAGATTTTTTACAAGGAAAACATAACGGAAAGGAAATTTTTGACCATTGTTTAAGAGTTTATCCTGAAAGATTTTTTGATATTTTGTATCAAAATAAAGATATTTTTACAAATAATGATATTAATACTAATTTTTTACCAAATATTGATTTTAAAAACTTATGGAAAGAAGAAATTAGCGATAATACACGAAAGACGATATGGAAATATTTACAATTAATTTTATTTTCTGTTTCTAGTTCTATTAAAGATGGAAAGGATTTCGGAGATACTGGAAAACTTTTTGAAGCAATTGATCAAGATGAGATGAAAAAGAAACTTGAAGAAACTATGAAAGAAATGAGTGATATGTTTAATGAAACTATGGATGGAGAAGATAGAGAAAATTTTATGAATCAAGATGATTTACCAAATCCAGAAGATTTACAAAATCATCTAAGTGGATTAATGGATGGTAAATTAGGAAGGCTTGCACAAGAAATTGCTAATGAAACTGCTGAGGGTATGGATATAGACATGGAAGACGATGCTAATGTAGGAGATGTTTTCCAAAAATTATTAAAAAATCCAACCCAACTTATGGATTTAGTTAAATCTATTGGCTCAAAACTAGATAATAAAATAAAAAGTGGAGAGATAAAAGAAAGTGAGTTAATGCAGGAAGCCGCAGATCTAATGGAAAAAATGAAATCAATGCCCGGTATGAAAAATATGAATAAGATATTCAGTAAAATGGGAATTCCCATGGGAAAAAATCAAAAAGTAAGTGCAAATGCAATGCAATCCAGATTAAACCAAAATATTAAGATGTCTTCTCAAAAAGAAAGAATGCTTAGAAAATTAGCGGAACGAAGAGCACAGAAAGAAATGGAACAAACCAATAAAAAAGTTGAAACAACTTATAAACAAATGAAATTTAAAGCAAATGATGGTGAGGTAGAGAAAAGTTTAAGGACGAATCCTAAAAAAAAGAAAAAAAAGAAAAAAAAGAACAAAAAATAAATTAAATAAAAAAAATAGAAAAAATAACTTACTATATATATTAATAATGATTAAATTTTGGTTAGATAATCCAAATATACTATTAGATAGAAATTATATAACAGAAATTTTTCCAAATAAAAGTTTTAGTTTAGCACAAAAATTAAATGCAATAACTAGACTAATAATTGTAATGACACTTTTAGGATATTTATTTACAAGGTCAATAAAAATTCTTGTATCTGCTGCAATAACTTTAGTCATTTTAGTTATTTTGTATAAAACAAAAAGTAAAAAGGAAGATTTTTCTAACTTTGGTAAAAAAGATTTAGAATACTATAAAAAAGAAAAAAAAACAGATAACTACATAAAAGATACATTTACAACTCCTACAAAAAAAAATCCAGCAATGAATGTTTTATTGGATGAATATAAGTATAATGTAAAAAGACCACCAGCAGCACCTATATATAATGAACAAATAAAAAAAGAAGTTAATGAAAATGCAAAAAATGAAAATAAAAAATTATACAGAAATTTAGGAGATAATATACTTTATGAAAATTCAATGCATAATTTTTATACAATGCCTAATACAAAAATTCCTAATAATCAAAAAGATTTTGCACTTTTCTGCTATGGAAATATGCCATCATGCAAAGAAGGCGATAGTTTACAATGTACAAAAAATAATGTAGGATTACGAACAACTTAAGTTTAAGAAATAAAAATAATCTTAAGTTAAATATATATAATGGCAAGTGTCTATAACTATACTTTTGATAATTTGACAAGAATTGGTAATGATAAATGTGGTACAAATGAAAAGGATGTCCAAAATAAAAACTTCTCCAAATATCAAACACAGAGTTATTTTGCCTCTGATTGTGGCATGAGTAAACCTATTAACTTTGCTACACAGCAACCAAATGTTTTTTACAAAGGAAGTCATCAAATGGGTATTGGTGGCTGCAATGTAGATGATAATTCAAAAATTAAAATTGGAACAATCCAAACATCAACCAAATCTAGAATTAGTTTACAACAGCGTCCATTTTTAACGATTCCTTTTTTAGGAAGAGGTCCATCCAGACCAGTAGAAGAATCACAACTCCAGCAAGGAGGGTATTTAGGAAATAAAAAGAGTTGTAAAACTATTATGGAAAAATCATTGAGAGATGAACAAATTGATTTAGTTCCATCATTAAAAGCAAGTATTCAAAATCCTGCAAACATATGTGAAGATGTGGCGGCTGAAGGTTGGATCCGAGGTGGCCTTCCATCACGTGAATTAAGCAGAGATAAAGATTATTTTACCAAACATTAAATATAATATTTTAATAAATACTATTTTTTAATAAATATGATAATTATGATTTAAAATTTAATTCATAATTAAAATTAGAATGTATAATTACTCATATAAAACAACATATACTCTTATTTCAGAAAAAGACCAAAATGAAAGATATAAAAAAGAAATTTTAACATGTTTTAACCAAAGAGATTATAATTATGAAGAAATTGCAAAAATACAAGACCATATATTTAACACCTTCAAAGAAAATGAAAGTTTTTTAAAATTAATAACATATTACCAAAAAAATCAAACATTTATTCCTGTGAACATACCATTAAAAACATGCATAACGCTTTTATTTCAGTTCGATTATTTCTTTAAATTTCATGATTGTTTAAAAGATTTAAATAAAGATAATAAAATTTCAAATATAAATTATGAAGATATGATTAATTTAATAAAAAAAAATAATTAGATAGATATATATGGCATCTTTAAAAAATTCCCCCGGTATGTATGCTTTAGAGCAAAAAGATAATAAAAATCATCAAGGTTACTTAATGAATATTTTACCACAAATTCCATATACAAATAGATATGCTGGTTTTGGAACAAATGTTGGAATGATGAAATCTGGTTATTACCATAATATTTTATCAAATAATACAGCAAATATTGAAAGTAATTTATTTAATATTAGAGAATTTGATTTAACAACATCAAAAACTGAATTTAAACCTTCTCTTAATACATTAAAAGAACAGACTTTTTTTAGTAAAAACAATGTTTTTGTACCAGAACCTTTAGTTGTTCAAAAAAATCAACGTCCTGTTGGTCCTTTTTCGGGAGTTTAAGAAACTTAAGCAATAATTTTAATAAATTTTCTATAATAAAATATTTATTAAATATAAGTATGGCTTTTACCAGATTTAATTATGATGATGCTAGAACCAAAAAAAAATTACAAGAGGCAACAGGTAGTGGAAGATATATATTAAATGTTCCAGGTAATGGTTCAAATCCTACATATTTTGATGATCCATATATTAGAGTACAAAAATGGGGTGCAAATTTAAGAGAAGTAATAAATGGAGCACCAATTGATATAGATAGTGATTTATCGGGAAGAACACGAAAATTAACAAAATATTGTCCAAAAACTAAATTTAGTAATAATGGAGTTCCATATTCTGTTGAAAAAAGTTATCCTCAAAATAAACAGTGTATGACTCAACAATCAAGAGCAAGTCATCCAGCATGGATGTATAGAGCACTTCCACAAAATCATTCTTATCCACTATTTTTAGATCCTCAAGAAAATACATGTTTAACATTTCATAATAACTTAAATACACGACTTTTAGAAAGAGATCATTTTGTCCCAAAAATTCCTTGTTTAAAAGAAAAATAATACATCTTTAATTTCAGTTTATTATATTTAATAAAATATATTTTATTATATATAAATAAATGGCAGAAATAGCAATACCAATTGTAGCATTAGGAGCAATGTACATTATTTCAAATAAAAAAGAAAAGAAAAAAAATCCAGTAGAATCATTTACCCAACGTTCTTTGCCTAATACAACTCCAATTGTTAAAAATTTTCCCAAAGACTCTCGAAGTGATGTATTAAATGAAACAAATGTTCGAACATATAAGGGGCATAAAAATAGCACTGAAAACTATTATTTACCTGAAAATTATAAAAAAGCATTAAATAACGGACAATCAAAAGTGGGAAATTTTCAATCTTTAACAGGAAATACAATGAGTGCATCAGAATTAGAACATAATAATATGGTACCTTATTTTGGTGCAAAAATTACACAGTCTACTAGTGAAAATACTGGATATGAGAATTTATTAGATATTTACACAGGTTCTGGAAGTCAGCAAAATAAAAAAGAAGGAATTGCTCCTATGTTTAAACCTGAATCAAATATGACACATATTCATGGTGCACCAGTTGCAAGTGATTTTATGCAAGAACGTCAAAGATCTGTATTAACTAGTAAAATGAATAATACAAAACCTTGGCAAGAAATAAGAGTTGGTCCAGGATTGAATCAAGGATTTAGCAGTGAAGGAACTGGTGGTTTCAATTCTGGTATGAATGCTCGTGCTGCAACAATGCCAAAAAATGTGGATCAATTAAGAAGTCAAACAAATCCAAAAGTTACATATGGCGGAGTTACTTTAGGAGCATACGCTGGAAAAGGTTTCACAAATGCATCAAATAAAATGATGATTGGAAAGATGGAAAAAAATAGACCAGATACTAGTTTTGAACATGGTCCAGGTAGATGGTTTACAACAACCAGTGGACAAAAGAAACAAACAGTTAGAAGTAATATTATTATGCAACCAGAAAATAGAACAACTACTACTAGAGAATATTTTGGTGTAGGAACAGACCGTGAAGCCAAAGGTCCTACCCAACATGGACAATATCAACAAGCCCATAAACAACAATTATCAGGTCCTGCCGTAGGAGGTGCATCAGGTACTGATAAATGGGGGGCTACAAATAAAGATTACGGGAAACAAAGTTATAAAGCCAGAATGAACTCTAGAACATTGACTGGTGAAAGTAATAGTTTAGGCGGTGTAAGTGGTGTTGTAAGTGCATTGACTGCTCCTGTATTAGATTTACTTAGACCTTCACGCAAACAAAATGTAATTGGAAATAAACGTCCTATGGGTAATGTTAGTGGAAGAGCAGGTGTCCATAAAGAACCAGTATGGAATCCTAATGATACTCCTCATCATACAATTAGAGAACAAACCGAAAATACAAAACACTGGATGATGGGAAGTAATAACAATGGAGATGGATATATTAATAGTAACAATCGTCCTACTCCTCAGCAGCGTGATACAACAACTAACTGTTATTATACATCAGGAAGTGGTGCACGACCAGGAACAACAAATCCTCGACCATATGATGCCGATTATAACGCTCGTTTGAATCCAAATAAAGAAATTTTATCTCGTGTTGATAGATATAATATAGGAAATCAATCTTTGAGTAGTAATGCTCAAAATGTTACCAATCTTAGAAATACCGCTACAAATCCTGTAGAAATGAGAGCCTGTATGCCAAAAGTAGCCGGTAATATGCAAACACATGGTAGAATTTCAGGAAAAAATACCAGAGAACGTGCTATTAACTGTGCTAGAAATAATCCAGGAATGGTTCAAGCATTACAGCAAAATCCATATGCACAATCACTTAATAGTTGGGCTTAAACAAACTTTT
>JACKZZ010014897.1_pt1 | contig 19647 bp, 8 predicted proteins | sample 8027871 | NCBI WGS metagenome assembly JACKZZ01 (sample SAMN15724774, study PRJNA655200) | protist metagenome | isolation source: fluorescence activated cell sorting (FACS) single amplified genomes of... | place: USA: West Boothbay Harbor, Gulf of Maine | collected 2000-07-19
AGCATCATCGCCATACTCCAACTCGATAGGATCTAGTCCAGCACCAAGCGCAACTGTTTGCAATCTACCATCGTTACGAACACCCATAGTAATATTACCAATTTTTGTCATAGAATGTCCATTAGCTATTTCTTTCATGTCATTTGTAATACCATCTCTTACAAAATCGACAGCAGTTTCTCGAACATCATATTCAGCTAAATGCTTTGAATGTATAGGAGAAGTGATATCTAAAGTGCTGTTCGCTTTATGTAGAGGTGAACTATGATGATTATATGGTACGAGACCCAGTGCATTATCTGTAACATCTTCTTCACCTTCTGCTGTTTTAGGTCTCGCTTTGAATGGCCATTGCGAACTTGCCTTTCGTCTAAAAGTTCGAGGAAAAGTCAATTGTGCCCGTTCATATAGTTCTTTGCGAACAATACAGGCAAAACATATATCATTTTTCGCATTTTTATCATTAGGATCTATTTTTGTACGAACAAAACCAACTTTACATGCGGAACATCGTGGTGTTGCTAATTTTAATGTATTTGGTGATACCATAGATCTAAAACGCAATCTTTCACACCATTCACTTTCAAATTTGTTTCTTATATGTTCTATCATTCCAGACCACATTTCTAATTGCAATTCTACCTTATCAATAGGTGGTTGAATATCAGGAGTAGATAATGATACAAAAACCCAACCAGATATAACAACTTTACCTGGTTCACGCATAAGTGCTTTCGGTGCGCTAGTGCGTCGTTTCGCTTGGCCTTGTATTTCAAAGCTAGGATTGAGACTCTCACCAGCATCAATACCATCAAGAATAGCTCTTAGACTAGATTTACTTGTATTATCACGTATGAGACGTTTACGTTCTTTTTCAGATAATATTTTCTCCTTTTTAACTAAATGATTCACAGCTCCTAATGGTTCTTTTGTGAAACTAAAAAGGCGTCGGGCGTCAGGTGGATAAGGATTAATACCCTTTCGTTGACGGAATTTTTCATCAGCAGTAAGCTCTTTCTCATCTTCTAAACCATCTTCATTAATATCTTTACCATCAGCATGTTTCTTAGCAGAACTTATTTCATTTTTCATGATACCAAGAACACCATCCCCTAGTTCACCATGTTCAGCATCTCTTCCTTGTGCTATATTTAGACCTTGTAGAATATTTTCAGATAATTCACCACCTTCAAGATCACGTCCTGTGATTAATTTCATAGGTGCAGCTTCACCTTTGGTTGTTAATGGTGAACCACCTGGTGATGTCGGTCGCTTTCCTTTATCATCTGAATTATCATCTACGACATCAGTGCTAATGATGCTGCTACCATCTATGTTCTCTGTGTCAGAATTTCCATCGCTTTGGGTAATAGTAGCATTTGCATCAGAAATTATTGTACCATCAACTGCAACAGGGCTGGCACTTTTATCTGGTACTGTAGTATCACCACCTTCAACATATATCCTTCGTATTTCAGGTGTTGGATCAATGTCACCTTCAATAAACACAATACCCTTAACCTTCTTTTTACCGCCCTTCATTACTTCATCTTCATTGACTGGTTTCTTCAAAATTGACTTTGGTTCACTCTTTTTTGACTTTTTGGTATCAGGTGTTTGCATTGATGCTTCTAATTGCTCCTTGTGTAATTTATCAGCAATATTATTCTCTTCCTCTGTTAATTCAACTTCAGTTTCCTCACCATCATCATTTATTACAGTTTTAGTGCGTTTTTTCTCCCCACCAGGCATATTTCCATCATATAATTTGACAACAACTTGATCGCCACCCAAATGCATTTTAGAATTAGCTGCATCTTGTGCATTCATTAATGCTCTATCAATTGCTGCACGTTCAGCCTTACGATCAACATAAGCAGCATCATCAGAGTCTTTCTTGAGTTGTGCAGCATGTTCGGCAGCAAGTTCAGCACCTGATTTTTTCTTTTCAGGTTTATTACCTTTTTTCTTACCACCACCACTTTTTGCAGCCTTTTTAGCTTCTTTTGCAGCTTTTCGGGCCTCTTTTGCACGTTTCGCTTCTTCCATGAATGCAGCCTTTTCTGCAGCATCAGCTTTGTCTTGATTGTATTTTACAATCCATTCAGCTAAACCAGGTACATCCCACAATGTTTCGTTTGTTTTAGGATTATGGTAATATGTCTGACCTTGTCCATCTGGTACAGCATCCCATCGTACACGAGTGATGTCATGTTCGTAGTACATTGTTGGTTTATTATCTGCACCTTTTCCTTCAATACATTTCCAACCAAGACCTTGTTCCATTAGTTCTTCGGCTTCTTTTTCATCTTTGGCTCTTTTAACTATAGCTTCTTGACGTTCACGTGCAAGTCTATCTAATTCACGTTCACGCATACGATATTTTTGACTAAAGGCAATACTACGGTCACTGTCTCTATCTTCGATGCCAACTTCAGTTAAAATCTTCATTCTTGCATTCTTTTTATTAGCTTCTGCAAATTTCTTTCTCATTGCTGTTGCATTTAACATATCTTGCAATGGATTACCTGTATTAACAGTACCTTCTGGAGCATTCTTTTCAAAGAATTTCTTTAATGTTTCAGCTTTGAAGAAATGTGGACATGGTACTGATAAAGTACATATTGGGCATCGCAGTATTTCTGTATCCACTGGTTCCATATGTTCTGCTTCACTTGCACGATGTGCTTCAACATGTTCTCTTTCTCGTAATTCACTAGATGTTTCACTGAACTCTTGTGCCAATATTTTAACATGGTCATCTGGTTTTAACTTCCAGTCAACAGTATTTAGTGCCGTTTGTACTTGTTTAATATTTTGCATTCGAGATAAACCATATCCCTCTAATAATCTCATAAAGCGGAAATGATTTTCAACAGCTGCACGTGATACTTCATCTTCACTTTCTTTTATCTTTTCTTTTGTAACGTCCATACCAGATTTCATAGCGAGTTTTATAACAGCAGCTGCATCTCGCTTTTTTGGTGCATCAGTATCTGAATCCATAATAAAACTCATTGCTTCTCTTGATAATAACGAAGGTATAGGTAACGAGGTTGCATATGCTAATGCAGTATAGCCATAATTATCAACACGTTTGTAATCAGCTCCTAAAACTAACAATTCAATTAAACAATCTAAATTTTGCAATTGTGCTGCAAGCATCAATGGTGTCGTCCCTTGCATATTGGGATGATTAGGGTCTGCACCTTCACGAACTAATAAACGTATTTCACGCACATTATTCATACATGTTGCACACATCAATGGTGTCCACGGTAACGGCTTTTGTAACGCTTCCGTATTTGGACCAGCTTTTCCTGCTTGTATGGCAGTCAGCATATTGTTTAATAATTCTTTCATTTTATCAATAATTGCCTTTTTTTCTTCATCTTGTATAGTATACGATTTACCTTCATGTGTTTTTAATTGAAAATATAATATATGATTATCACTCAAATCTAATTGTGCATCATAAGCCCTTTTACCTACATCTTCAACTTGAGTAATAGCAACGTTGGGCGGACCAAGCGGACACACTGACGAGCTGTGATACACCATACCTAAATACAATCTACCAAATTCTTCAATTGATTCTTGTACACGAATTTTTCCATATCTAACCATTTTATCATATTGCTGATCACTATATGTTTCCAATTTTGCGACACCTGCACCAACTTTTTTCTCGAGCCAATCAGCTAATTCAGTCCAACCAGCAGCACGTGCTATATTACATGCGTTTCTATTTTCATCATTTCGTACATTAGGATTAGCACCAAGTGTTGATAATGCTTTGCACATTAAACCATTACGTATACGTGCAGCAAGCATCAATGGTGTATCTCCACTTTCTGACTGATTGTCGAGTACTCTACTAATACGAAGAGAATCTCCTCCCCCTTCTTTGACATATTCTAATATAATTTTTGCTTCTTCTTCTGCACCATGTATAGCACACCAATGCATAGCTGTAAGACCCCTACCAGCACGACCGCCATCTTGCAATGCCGACGCACCAAGTCTCATCAAAGCATGGATCATTTTATTATCTTTCATTCGACATGCCATCATCAATGGAGTTAATCCATACATATTTACAGAATTTATTGCTGATTTACGGGTGATTAATTCATCTATAAGTTCTGTTGGTGCTTGTGTAAGAACTGCTGTTAATAAAGGTGTTAATCCACGATTTGTTTCAACACTAGGATTGCAGCCACGTCTGATAAGAGTTAAAACATGCTCGATTTTCATGGAATGGCAAGCATCTGCAGCTTGGCGTTGGATCATATCACGTCCTAACGTTGCAATTTCTTTCTTTTCTTTAGCATGTGATTCTATACGTTTATTATTACGCATAGCAGCTTCACCAGCAATTTTTAATCCTTCAAAATATGATGCGATTCTTTCCCTATATATTTTACATCGCTCTTGAACATTCTCAACTACACCTGTTGTTGCTGATAAACCAAGTTTTTGACATTGTTTTCGTAATTCTATACTACTTTCATAATCATCAATGTCTTGATGAGTAGGTGGCATAAGATCAACCGGATGTGTGTGATTTCTTCCATTTTCAGCACGACGGAGTTCATTACATAGAGTGGTATTTTGTCTACATGGTGCTTCAAAGACATATCTTTCACCAGATAATTCTTCATATATACTCTTTAATTTACCAACTTTAACACTTTGTGCATTAAATGCTTCAGCAGAATAATCTTTAATGTTAACTTGCATATCATAGCCAATTTCGAAATGGTAGGTTAGCAGTTCTTGCACCAAAACATAGACACTTGAGGCTTGATATGCTTTATATCCACCATTTTCTTCTGAATTAAACCATTCTGCATATTGTTTTATATCTACTTTTTTCACAGGTTTATGTACACCCCAGATACACTGCTGATTTTCGAGAGCATTCCGTACCCACTTACGTAGAGCTTGAGGTTCATGTAACTCATCAGAGTCATACAATTGATCTTTTAAATCAACTTTATATTGATCCAATATAGGTCTAGTACAACCTGACATTGTGTTACATTTAGCACATATTGTTCTACCGTTTAAATCTTTGCAAAAACCTTTAGGTGGTTCTTCATTTGGCATCACATCGATGAGGGCAGGATCAATTTCAGATAAATAGGTAATAAATCTTCTTTTAGCCATTTCTTGGGACATGCCTTTAAGAGACATGTATGCTTGCCATTTGAGACCATTTACACTCTTGAGATTTTGTGGCATAGGTGTGGTATTATCACCATACATAGCTTGCCTATATATACTCTGTAATTTCATCACTTGTTTTGGATTGCGTTTTCCTTTATAAATTTTCCAATTTGTGACACATGATTGGAAATATTGCTGCAAGATTTGAACATCGTTTTTCCAGCCTCTACGTAATTTTAAGCGAGCTTTATCAGCAGCACCTTCACGTCTAGCTCTGTCCTTGTTCTTACCATCTTCAGCTGATGCTGAAACTTTTTCAAGTTTCTTTTCTTCAGCTACACTATCATCCTCTGCAGACACCATGGAGTCATCGTCATCATGGTGGACAACCATTGCACCTTCATCTTCATCTGCCATACTTCTTATCTTAGTTCTTACCTAGTAGTACTCTTTGGAACTGCCATCCTTTATGGGCAATTTTATTAAATACAACACAAATTCTGTGCGATTTTATTGCAAAATAATAGAAGATCTTTAAGCACACTTAACCTAAATCGCTATTTACCCTTCTATTTCTCTACAAATGCAATCAAAAAAATACTTAGATATCCGCCGGGCGGAATCAGCATTTAGTGAATTTAAAAAGCCCCTTATTTACGGTCAGGAGCGTATTCCACTATTATTGATGATATAGTGTTGAAGAGTATGATATGGTGGTGTGTATTTTTGCTTTTGCTAGCTTTTGTTCATTCTTTACCTCAGCAAAAAGAGTGGAAGCATAGTCATCGTACAGGGCAAAGCCATACTAGAGGTGGCAAGGCGACAGGAATGGGACATCGTTTTGCTGGTAGGAATGTATACGCTGGCATAATCAGTACTGATCCAAAGATGGCTCGAATAATGGGACGTGATTTTCACAAGGTCCCTCAAGGTGTTGATGGCACAGCTGCAAATAATGCCAATAAACGTTTAGAACATGCACATGATATGACAAGTCAATTACCCTTTCCTGTAGATACATGGTGGAGTGTTTATACACAAAATTGTCCCAATCGTAAGACCAAAGGGAATGATCGTGGAGTTATGATGGCTCACTATCAGATCTGGCAAGCATGGGATTATCAAACTAGACAACAACAACTTTCTGGTGATACATCTACCCATAAAGATGATGTATTAATAATTTTTGAAGATGATGCAAATATAGCTGTTAACAACGTCACAGCTTCATTACATACAGAACTTCAAAATATGGGTGATACAGATATGCTATTTCTGGGATGGTGTTATGGTCGGAGGGGCATACCTATGTGTTTACATGCTTATGCTATGTCACGTAAGGCAGTAAGTGCATTCACATCACGATGGGATTCATGTAGTAATGAAGCAATAGATGGACAATTGAAAATACTTGCAAATGAACCTGATTTATTTACTTGGAAAAAAGCATCGGAATCGAGCTATGTGTCAGACTTAAAAACCGGTTTTGAGGATAATCCTAATTATTTTACACGTGGTATATTTGTGCAAAAAAATGGTCTTGTATCATTTAATCATCATGGATTTCAGAATAATGCAGGTTAAAGTTAGATTATAGGATCGAATGAATGACTACCCTCGTTTGTGATTTTATATTTGTGAATATATATAGAAAAGTTGTAAATCTGTCTTAGGTTAGTCTGTTGTTCATTCTCCTTCTATATTTACAGCAGCGTATAATCTTATTATCTACTATTTGAACCATGTATTTCCCCCCCATTATACATTACCTCTTCTTTTACTCTTGTGTAAGAACTGGTTTATTATTGACTCCTATATTTTCAATGTCATCTCCATCAGAATCAGAGCCGTCATCCGTCACAGATGGGAATGCATTTGGTGCCTTTAAATAAGAGGGAAATTGACTACGTGCCATAGTTGATAATGAATCAAAAGATGGTTGTGCACCATGACCTTTCTCTTTTGTGTGATTGATCATATTATCATTGACATAGCAAGTAAAGTTAGTCTCTAGCGGATTACCATCACCTGCATCTAGATCAGCCCAACGTAGTCTACATGCTTCAGAATCAATTTTATCATTTTGAAATTGTTTTATCATAGTACTAGATACTCTATCAAAATCAAATACACATGCTTGAACTTGTTTTGCAAGAATAATATCCATATTTTCAGTCCAATACAAACCAACAGCAGGAATGGCACGATTCACTGACTGTTCACTGTTTTCACTGCTTAGTTCTACAACTTGTTGTTCTTGCATAGATGATACTGTATTATCACTATTTGATGCTGTATTTCTTTTTTCAATAGTAGCAGCATCATCCCATGAAGAAACTGGTGTGACCCGAGGTCCTAATGCATTGACACTTTTACCTTCTTTTTTTGCTTGTGCTGCAGCCTCTTTTTGTGCTTTATATATAGCAAGACTTTCAGCAATACGTTCTTGTCTTGCATTTTCTTCTTCTTGTACTTTCTTTTTAGCAGCAGCAATTTCTTCCTTTTCTTTTAATATAGCGGCTTCCTCTGCTTCACGTTTAGCAATCTCTTCTGGACTTTCAACTGGTTCTTCTTCTTGTTGTGCAAGTTCAATAACAGCTTCTTTTGCTGCTTCTCTTGCTTGAGAATATTCAGGTAATTGACGACCTTCATCAGCACTAGATGACATAGAATATTTAGGTTCAGATAATTTTCCTTGATATCCTTCATAGCCTGGAATAGAACCAGATAAAGGCCCACGTGATGGTTCCATTGGTGGTATTGGTGGTGCATCATCATCATCATCTAATGCATCTAAATCAATTAAACCAGTATCAGCTGTTGGTGGAGCAGGAGGTAATGACATGCCATTATCATCAATTTCAACAACTTGACGTTCATCATCAAGTTCTTGTAATAATTGTTTTTGTGCTTCAAATACGACATTTGGTCCTGAATGGCCTTGTGCTTCAAGATGAGTCACGCGTGCTGATATCTTACCAATACCAATTTCTTGTATAGCTCTCTGTTCAATAGCTGCAGCCTCTGCAGCGCTAGCTTCACGAATTTGTTTACGATTAGCATTTTCAGTTTCCATTCGTACTTTTTCTTCTTCAGGTAAGTTAGCACGAAGCTCTTGTTGTTCTTTTTGCCATGTTCGGAATGATGTCATTCTATCAGTACGTTCTTTATTTTGTGCATCTCTATATGCAGTACGTGCTTCCTTTTCTGCTTCAGGACCATTTTCAATAAATGCTACAGCTGCTAATCTTTCTACTTCTTCAATAGGTCTATCTAAAAAACCTAATGCTGGTATTTTATATATTGTTTTTTTACGAAAAGTTTGTATTTTAGTAACTTCATTACCATTAACACTGAGTGTAACAAGACTAGGAAGTGCTGCAAATAAGTCTAAGATATCTTCATTAGCTTCTAAACGATTATTTTGAATATCAAGTGTTCGTAGTGCTTTGCATTCTTTGAGATGCTCTATGCTTTCCAATGAGCTTAGGGCATTACGGGATATATTTAAATTATCTAAATTTGGACAACATGATAAATTTTCAATTTTCATTATACGATTAGCACTTAAATCTAATACAATTAATTCTGCTAAATTATGAAAACCTTCTATTTTACTAATTAAATTTTTAGACATATATAAACATCTCATTTCTTTCAATGCATCAAGTCCTTCAATTTTATCTAAACCATTACTATCTAACCATAATGCTTTACACTGATGATAAGCTTCTAAGTTTTCAATCTTTTTAAAACCACGAAAATGTAAATAAAGCTTATCATTGAGTTCAGGTAGTTGATATCCCCCGTTCTCAGCACAACTTTGTTTGATCTCTTCAATTGTCATTTCTGGAATACCACATTTGTTCTTCTCATGAGCTATCGCATCAAGCTTCTTACGATCCTTCTCCGCAAAATATTTTTCAAGACCGTTTAACCTATCCATTTTTGTGATTTTACAATACAGAGTAAGCTGTTGGAAGTCTGCCTTTGATTCGTCAAGTTCAACCTAAATTTAATCCTTTTTATTGACCTTTTGGTTCTTTTCAAAAATAAAGTTTATCAAAAACTAAATTATTAAGAATAAAAACGCGCCAGATTCTTCCTAAACTATCATAAAAGCCTTCACAATTTTGGAAAACATACGGTCGCACGAAGAAGCTTGTTAAAGTTTTACTGATGATTACGAACGTTAATTTGATCAATTATTAGAAAAACTCGGTTAATTTAACGTGTATTAAAATAGTCTTCAATTTTTGTGATGGAAGACGATGAGGAATGGATAGAGGTTGTTGACAAAGATTTCACGCATTCCAATTCGAACAAGTCAGACAAAGAAAGCAATGGTAGCCAAGCTGCTGCTTTAAAGGTCACCCCTACTTTACACACTACTAGCGATCCTCTTGATGATGAAGCTTGGTTGGAAGCTGCATTTGATGCTGATGAATTAGAAGAAAAATATGAGATTGCCCCAACATGGATGCCAGGAAATTCAGCCCCCAAAGGAACGGGCTTAAGTGCCGCTATAGCAATGGCAAAACAAACGCCACCTGAACACGAACTTATGCTACCACACCCAACAGCTTCAAATGAATCTAGTAATGATCAATTTCGACCTGGCAATACGATTTCTGAAACATTACGTAATTTTGGTTTACATTCATTTCGTAATGGACAAGAAGATATTGTAAATGCTACTTTGGCAGGTCGTGACTCTGCAGTATTTTGGGCTACAGGATTAGGTAAAAGTTTGTGCTATCAACTACCAGCATTGCACTCAGGTCGTACCGCTTTTATCATCAGTCCTTTGATTTCCCTCATGCAAGATCAATGTATCAAATTGAATAATCTATGTAGACGGGATGTTGCTACATTTCTTGGTTCTGGACAAGCAGATCATAGTGCTGAAATGAGAGCACTATCTGGTCAGTATTTACTGGTTTATTGTACACCTGAAAAAGCTACCTCATCTGGTTTCTTGGATCAATTAAGTAGTTTACATGCATCAAGAGGTTTGTCTCTCATTGCTGTTGATGAAGCACATTGTGTATCTGAATGGGGACACGATTTTAGACCATCGTTTCGTCAATTACATACTATAAGAGAACATATTGGACTGAAGAAAGTACCCGTAATGGCATTGACTGCCACTGCCGTACCGCGAGTACAAACTGATATATGTGAACAATTGTGTCTACAATCGCCACAAATTGTCAAATCATCCTTTGATCGACCTAATTTACATCTTGCTATTTATAGAAAACCACTTGGAGGTACGGTTGTAGCATTTCAAAAACTCGTTACTGAAATGAATCGAAAGCCGACTGATAACTCCACAATCATCTATGCTCCTACACAAAAAGATGTAGAAAAAATTACTTCATTATTATCTGCACAATTAAATAATATATGCTTAGTTATGGCTTATCATGCTGGTTTACCTTCTGAAAAAAGAGAAGAAGCTCATCGTGCTTATCTTACAGGTAGATGCCAAATTGTAGTGGCTACAGTAGCTTTTGGCATGGGTATTGATAAACCAGATACGAGGCGAGTGATTCATTTTGGGAGTCCTAAAACTATTGAAGAATATTATCAACAAGTTGGTAGAGCTGGAAGAGATGGTTTACCAGGTGAATGTTACATGTATGCTGATCTTCATGATTTTGGTAGATATAAGGACGATTTTTACTTAGGATCATTAAATCCAATTGCAAAAAAAGCAGTATTAAACAGTTTAGAATCATTACAATCTATGTCAATGAGTGAAACAGATTGTAGACGTAAGTTATTATTGCAATTTTTTGAAGAAGTACCGCAATTTGGAGATCATTGTAATAATTGTGATAATTGTGAAAAGGTTAAGAAATATTCTGGAGATTTTCAACGAGACTATTCACCTAGTGCTCGAGTAGTATGCCAAGCATTGATGCATTTAAAGCCATGTGCAATAAGTGTTTTAGAGAAAGTAATAAATGATAAAATAGTTGAAGAATGGAGATTTATTAATAAAACAGAATACGGTATAGCACATGCTAAATCAGAGATAAATAAAGCAAAATTAGCACAAGGTGCTAATAATGTACCTATTTCTGATTTATGTAGGAATTTATTACCATCATTAGTAACAGCTGATTATGTTAAACAAATTCATCAAACACCAAAAGGGTCTAGTAGAGGCTTTTCAGCATATTGTTTGACACCAAAAGGTCGTAATTTGATAGCTAATCCGAGTTGTAAGTGTTTGTTACCTGTCCCGGAATGTATACGCACAGCGGAACGCGATGCAGAGGAGAAGCGTTTAAAAACAATTAATACATTAACTAATGCTGGTATTGATATCTCTAATATTCCAGATACAGAAATTTCACAAGGAACAGGTGAGATATTAAATGCATATACTCATTTCTTTAATAAAATTGAACAAACACGTAAATATGATGCTAAGAAAGCTGATGCTATGTTAAAATTAAAAGATACTATTTTAGAATGGAGAGCTATTACTGCCGAAAAATTACTTATGAGTCCTGCATCTGTACTTGCTGAACATTTAGTGTTTGCTATTGCATATGCTTCTACTCAAGGTCCGTTGAGTGAAATGCAGCTCCGAGAAATTGGTGTTCGAGTACGTGGCACTGATGACCTCTCTGCAAGAATTGCTTCGTGGTGTACTGATAATAATATTCAAAGTGAGTCACAACAACAACAAAATGGTAATAATAGTGGTAACATGATTGAATTACCTTCAAAATTTCAAATGCCTCCATGGGAACTTGCAGTATATTTACCAGATAAACCATGGGAATATAGCGCAATAAAATTCGCGAATGGAGAGTCACTGGCGGCCATAGCAGTACAACAGGGTGTTACAAAAGCTGGCATACCAAAAAAAGCTATTTTACCATCAACTGTTGGTGGACATTTATTGCAAGCACTTCCTTATGGACGTCATTGTATTGACCTAGATAGATTAGCTGTAGAGTTTCATCCACCCATGCTCAGCGAGTGGAATATATTAAGTAAACTTGAACGCGAGAATGGTATTGATGTAACAACTGCATTTACCATTAATAGAGCAGACTTCCTTGCATCAGTATATCCTGCAGTAAAAATACCATTTAATGAGAGGAGTGATCCACAAAAATTTGCTGTCACGAGAGCATTTCGAAATTTAGATTGGTATATATCATTACGACGTTGTTCGTATGAACCTAAGTTTTATAAACCAGAAGATAGCAGCAACAGCAGCAGTAGTATCCCGTCGACGAGTATCAAACGGGAAGCGGAGGAAGTCAGTAATGGTGATACAAAGCGTACACGTTGTTAACAGGGGAGGATGGTGCGAATGTTCGTATTAGTGTTGTTGTTTGTGACTTAAACTTAAAAACTTTGTAAAATGAATCTCGTCCATTAGCAAAGAAAAATTGATTGAAGTTAGTGGTATATTATTAGGAATTTATTTAGCGTGTAGTACATTCAAAGGTTAAGTTTATAGTATTTCATTTTCATTTTCCCCCGATGCTATATTTCTATTTATAGCACTTGATTAACGTTGATATGATCCTAATCAATCACTCAAGTCATCATCACATTCTTAATTTTTTCTCTTTCTCTTCATCGAACGTGTAACAGATTTCGCGGCAGCTTTAGATTTGACAGGAGCAGCTTTAGCCTTAGCAGCTATAGCCTTTTCGGTGGCAAGTGTAGCTTCAGTCTTTGAATTGTCCATATTTTTAATCCAATTAGCCTTATTTTCTAAATCAATTTTAGATGCATAAGGACCTTCAGCATACGACTTTGTGCAAGCCAACACTTGCCTTTTTCTTGATTCTAATATCAGTAAATGTTCACGTCGCATGTCCATCATGATACTTTCGTGTGTAGCTGTTTGAAGCTTCTCCTTTGTCATTGATGTATACAACAAATACTTACCTGTATGTGGAGATTCATGTATATCTATCTGCATGTAAATTTCATTTACATAATTAACAAGGTGTTCATGATTATCTACCAGATCATCAAACATGTACCTCATCTATTTCTCATATGGTACCTCATACTCCTCTGGTGTTTAAGCATCCAGTGCTTCCTTAACTCTCATTAAAATTTCCTCTTCATTGTCGTTTCCCCAGATTTCCGCCTAAATTCTGATCCTCAATACTTATTTGCTCAGTTGCAGCAATATCTTGTTTTTCATATTTAAAACACACTGCAATGGCTGCCGGGGATGCAATATGCAATTCTTCCACCATGAAAACAAATTTATCCGGCTCATTTATTGCATTGAATTCAACACCATAACTAAAACCAATATAATAGTTATATTTTTATCATGAGCAAACGGAAGCGAAGTGATTCTATTGATTCTAAGTCTGGGCCTTTGAAATCAAATGACAGGGATAGGAGTGCAAAGACTGATGTATCTTCGATTCGTGACAATCATTCAGCAATAAAAGCTAACCAGCAATATACTGATTGCCCGTATCTTGCAACAATTAATCGAAGTGTTCTTGACTTTGATATGGAAAAAGTTTGTAGTGTGACTTTATCTACGATGAATGTATATTGTTGTTTGGTTTGTGGCAAATTTCTATCAGGTCGAGGGAAATCTACTCCAGCTTATACTCATTCTGTACAACACGGACATTTTGTGTACTTGAATATGCAAGAGGAAAGGTTTTATTGCTTACCAGACAATTACGAAATTCTAGATCCGTCTTTGAATGACATCAAAGGATGCTTAGCTCCCCGCTTTACAGATGATGATATTACCAAAATAGACATGAACAAAGATCTTTCCCGTGATATACACGGCACCACATATTTACCTGGCTTTATGGGAATGAATGACTTAGGAAATACAGATTATGTCAATGCTGCCGTACGAGCGCTCAGTCATGTGCAAATCTTTCGTAATCATTTTTTACGATTAAATGATAGTTATAATAATCAAAGTAGTAGTAGCACAAGATCATCACCCTTAGTAGTCCGCGTAGGTCAATGCATGAGACGCTTATGGTCGCAACATAATTTCAAGGGTGGAGTATCACCACAGGAGCTGATCAATGTGATCGGCTCTGCATCTAAAAAGCGCTTCCTATTATCAGCAACTGGCAATGAAGGTACAACTGAATGTATGGACTTTCTGAACTGGTTTCTTGTGGAATTACATAAAAACTTTGTACCATTACGAGCTGCACCATTCACTGGACCAGATATGACAAAGCAATCAATTATAACCAAATGTTTCCAAGGTATGATAGAAGTAACAGAACAACGTAGAAAAGCTGGAGGAAAAGGATCCAGTACAGCAGTATCTAGTACAGAGGATAGTACAAATACAGAAACAACTGCAGATCCATCTACTAAGTCTGCAATACAATGGACTACCACAGTGCGTAAAGTTCCTTTTAATCATTTAAGTTTAGAAATACCACCTCCACCTTTGTTCATGGAAGGAGAGGATGAGTTAATAATACCGCAAGTACCTATTTTTGAATTATTAAATAAGTTTAATGGAACCAAATGGACCGAAACGTTAAAAGGTGATGAGCATATAAGAAGAAAATATCATATCTTAAAATTACCACCATATATAATATTTCATTTGATTCGTATAAGTGATAAAACAAGTTTTCGTAAAGAAAGAAATCCAACAATTGTTACATTCCCATTAAGAAACCTCGATATGAGAGAATTATGTCCATCAATCAAAACTACTGGAACATCTAGCCTTACTAACTGTCCAAATCCAAGTGATATAGATGAATTGACTGTTGTACAGCTAAAAGCTGTTGTGAGTAATTATGGTAATTTTGAACAAAAATTACAACTTCGTGGATGTGATAAAACTACTTTAAAACGTATAGTATTAGATATTGCCACTACAACAGTGGAAAAAGCAAATCAAATTGGAAAATATAATTTACTAGCAAATATATGCCGCGACAGTAATCAAACTACGCTAGTGCCAGGTATCAGTGTGGGAGCCGCTACAGAAAGCACCCTATCACGTGTAACAATTGAAAATAGTCAATCATTTAAAATCCATTTACAAAATAAACCTACTAAGCAATGGTATGAGTTAGAAGGATTGAGAGTACAAGAAATTGAACCAGGGCAAGTAGGAGTAAGCGAGGCCAGTATTCTCATCTATGAGACACAAACAGGACACGACGAATAAGGTGAGGGCCATAAATGACTAATAGACATTAGTGAAAATTATCAACGAAAGCTGATCGAATGGACAGAGAATGCCAATTGCTACTATTTTTAACGTCATAGCCATAGTTATAATAAATGTACAAATATTATAAATAAATATAATTTTATTCAAACAATCCATCCACTAATGTACCCACCAATCTATTGTTCCATGTCATTATCATCACTCACGATCGTAGACATTTTCTTTATACATAAGAAATTTTTGCATAATTACTGAAGCAGCCATAGAATCTTTGCGCTTGAGATACACACTCCTTTTACTTGTAGTTTGTGCAACAAGGCGTCTACCTTCCATGGTGCTATATTGTTCATCCCACAGAGTAAATGGCATCGGTGATGGGATATTTTCAATATTCGATAATAATGATGTCGATTGTGGTAAAGTGCATTGGATGCGCAACATAAGGTCGACAATTTCTTTGCAAAAAGGCGTAGAAACCCCATTATGTAACGGAATGCCGACAACAAGCCCGACAATCTTTTCTTTGTCAATCACATTTTGTAGCTGCTTTGTAAATGCTTGTACAGAGGCATCTGCAAGTCTATGCTGCGTGGCGTCGGATCCTTTCCTTTTTAACGTATCACTACCAACTACAAAGCGTTTAGTCTCATCTGTTATAGCCAAACCCACATGCTTCGTTCCCACATCTAGTGCGGCTAACTTGCCAACTCCTTGTCCCATGTATCTATGGAATGCAAGTAATTCCATAAACTTCATCGATTTCAAAAAATTAATGCAATGCTAATATAATTTCAATATATTAATTTACTAATAAACATTTCACCACCTTTACTACACAACAACTATGCGTAGATATAAGGATTCTCTAAAAATCAAAAGGAAACGTACATCGTACCATCGAAGATCGAAGGTCGACATTTATTGTGCTTACACTCTAATTATATATTATTGTTGCAAAAATGTCCAACGACGAAGATCTAATTGACTACGACGAGACTGAGGAGCAGACTGAGATCGCAACTGAGAAGGAATCCAAGGAGTACGTGATAATAAAGCTGCCCTTTCTATTCCATGAGAAGATGTTTATTTGCGAGATAATTATCTCTATTCCAATTGCAATGTACTAACTCTATAATTATTTTCACACTCTTTACATTGTACCCTTATTGTTTTACCTTCAAATTCTTTATTTTATATCAATAGTGGACACCATGTTGGTCTTCATACATCTAGTTTCCGCGACTTTCTTTTAAAGCAGGAGATTCTTCAAGGTACTGTTGATGCTGGTTTTGAGCACCCTTCTGATGTGCAGCACGAATGTATTCCACAAGCTGTACTTGGATCTGATATCATTTGTCAAGCTAAAGCTGGTATGGGTAAGACTGCTGTTTTCGTTCTTGCTACATTACAACAAATTGTTCCTACTGCTGGTGAAATTCAATGTGTTGTATTATGCCACACACGTGAACTTGCTTTTCAAATAGAGCGTGAATACCAACGTCTTAGTAAATACATGCCAGACGTTAAATCTCGTGTATTTTATGGTGGTGTGAACATTAAAGGAGATATTGAGGCTTTAAAGACTGAAGTACCTAATATCGTGGTCGGTACACCTGGACGTATTATGGATCTTGTTACAATACGTAAGGTTATGGACTTATCTAAAGTTAAGCATTTCATTTTAGATGAATGTGATCATATGTTGAACGAAGTTGATATGCGCAAAACCGTACAGATGATTTTCAAGGAAACTCCTGTTGAAAAGCAGGTTATGATGTTTTCAGCTACATTAAGCACTGAAGTTCGTGGTACATGCCGTAAATTTTGTGATGATCCCATGGAAATTCTTGTCAATGATGAAGCAAAATTAAGATTACATGGGTTATCTCAATACTATGTATCTTTGACTGAACAAGAAAAAAATCGTAAATTAAATAAAATTTTAGATGATATAGAATTTAATCAAGTTGTTATTTTTGTATCAAAAACACAACGTGCAAGAGAATTATCAAAATTATTAAAAGATTGTATGTTTCCTAGTATTTGTATTCATTCTGGATTAAAACAAGAGGAACGTATCGAGCGTTTTAAGGCATTTAAAGATTGCAATGAACGTATTTTAGTAACCACTGATTTATTTGGTCGTGGTATTGATATTGAACGTGTTAACGTTGTTATTAACTATGATTTTCCTGATAATTCTGATCAATATTTCCATCGTGTTGGACGTGCTGGACGTTTTGGTACTAAAGGTTTTGCTTGTTCATTTGTTTCAACTGATGAAGATAAAAGAGTATTCGATGAAGTGCAAAGCCGTTTTGCCGTTGAGGTTCCTGCTCTTCCTGATCAATTAGAATCCTCCTCTTATATGGCATAAATTGACCAATAAATAATCATCATTATCATCATTATCATAAAACCATATATTAATGCAAACGCACGGGAGCACGGCACATGAGAGTAGATGATTATTGGAGTTTGGTCAAGTTTAATTTGAGTGCGATAATAATAATAATAATAATATAAACAAAAAAACAAAAACAAATTTATAATATATACTTCTAAGGCTTCTAATCATTACTTTATTAAGAGTAAATTGTTGATCTATTGATCTTCTTTTGCTTGCTCCTGTTGAACTGCAAGAGACCAATATGGATGTAAAAAATGTCCCTCCAACAGCTTTTTTGCCCCACTTTGTGTACGACATTCACGAAATCTAAAATCAGAAAAATGTCTTGTAGCACTTACACCAGACCATACTAAGCGGCATATATTTGGATAACCACTAGAAGCATGATCCCCACCACTTAAATCATCATCATCATCATCATCATCATCGTTATTATCATCACTATCAACATCATCAACACCATTATTAGTATCCATAGCACTGCCATCTTTGGCTAGTGTAACTTCTAAGGAGCCATTATTATCATCATGAATAACATCACTATTATTATGTGTTGATCTTCTATCTCGAGCAGTTTGCCTTTCCGATGCGGTCAAAATCTTACCCCATTTAATTCTATGCATCATAAGACGAGTAAATTTCTTTATTGCACGTGGACCACCTTCAACTAATACTAGATTGACATGACCTTGTTGACATATCAATGCTGTACCTGTTAATAACCAGCTTTGTGCATTAATATCAACTTTATATCTCAATCTTGGTGCATCTAAATCGTTTACAGAAAATACAGCAACATGCATTTCACGAGCTTTTATAGTTGCTATTTTTAATTTATTTATTTTCTTTTCATAACGTTGTAATGGTGTTAATTTTCTTGCTAAATTATCCATTTCATGTTTTAATTCCCTTTTTTTCATTTGTTCTAGAACTTTTTGTTCAACTATACTAGGATCTGCAACAGCTTGGTCACCTAAAATTTTCATAAAATTACTTAATTTAAATTTTGGTTCTGGTGCTGGTATTAAACCCATCATTTGCTTATCACGTCTTTCTTGTTCTATTGCCATACGTTTTTGTGTACGTATCTTTTTTCGTTCTTGTTTAGTTAAATGCATTGATAAAGGATTTTCCTCTGCATCAGGCTTCAAGGATTGTATACTAGGTGGGTGTTGTACAAGTTTATATGTTTTACTATTACTTAATTGAAGCTTTTTTGTAATATCATTAGCACTTCTTATTATTAAATCTTTATTCTTTTGATTATTATTAACTGAAAATTGTGTCTTCATAAAATTTTCCATAGTAGGTAGGATATGATCCTTTTTTATATTATATGTTTTACGAAAATGTATAGGAAGATAATCAAGATCCCACCATTCCATTATAGGCACTACACCCTTATCAGCAGCAATAGGTACTTCTTTCTTATTATCAATATCTCTATGAGTAATTGTTGTGATTTCAAGCTGTGTTTGGCTGCTACTGCTGCTGCATATATCGTCGCGGTCTAGAACTTCAGGATGATGTCTATCGATAACTTGATGTGCACGTGCTTGTTCTCTTGCTTTGACTTCTGCTTGTACTAATGATCCAGCATCATAAAATTGAAAAGCTTTTTTACCATGAACAACACGCGATGAAGTTACGATACGAGAATCGATTTCATCATTATTATGATGATCATTAGATTCATGATGAGCTAAATAAGGATTAGATGCTTTTTTTGCTGCTCGTTGATTTGCTACAGATGATAATATAGGTTTGTTCATACGAGTTATTATATTGCCATTTTCATCCACTTCCCTCCCTTGTGAATCTAATCTCAAAACATGTAGATCAGCTTTCTTTGATGAAGATGATGTTGGCACTATTGGCT
>JACKZZ010005340.1_pt1 | contig 19634 bp, 15 predicted proteins | sample 8027871 | NCBI WGS metagenome assembly JACKZZ01 (sample SAMN15724774, study PRJNA655200) | protist metagenome | isolation source: fluorescence activated cell sorting (FACS) single amplified genomes of... | place: USA: West Boothbay Harbor, Gulf of Maine | collected 2000-07-19
TTCCTTATGTAGACGATTCCAGATAATGAAAATAATTATTTTATACCGATCAAGAATAGCATACCATTAGTGAGTTTCATACAACCTACACCATCATTTTAAATTTATTAAATTGATGGGGGTAAAAGAAGAATCTAGATTGACCCTATTTAATTTACAGACGAAATATATTTTTAAAAAAATGCAATAAATATCATGAAATGTTTTGATTGTCAATTCCAAGAACAAGTATATAAACTAGGAGAAAAAGTTGCAATACATTATGTTTATGAAAATGAAGAAAAAGAGATAAGTTATTCACAATTAAATGATTTAGTAAATTCTTTATGTTTTATTCTTCAAACAAAATATCAAATAAAAAAACACAATTTTATTTGTGTTTGTATATCTGATGGTATTGATTTAATTATATGCATATTAATATGTATACGATTACAATGTATTTATGTACCAATCAATATCTCAGATCCAAGATGTATTTATATGATTCAGGAATGTCATGCTAATATTATACTTTATTCAGAGAATGATGAAAATATTCAAATTTTAAAAAAGAATCAAAATAAAATAACTTGTAAACTTATTAATTATTATGATTTAATGACTCAAACTAAAGAAATACAATTACAGCAGCAACAAACAAGATTATATGACTGTAATATACAACATATGAATTCGCTTTGTTATATGATATATACATCTGGTTCCACTGGTAAACCTAAAGGTGTATTAGTTGAAAATAAAGCAATATCATTATATATAAAAAATAAAATTTATTATTCACAATTATCTATTAACAGTAAAGTTTTTATTGTCTCTTCATTTACATTTGATCCATATCTTGGTGATTTATTTTCAAGTTTAGCTAATGGAAATTGTATATGTATTACAAAAATGAAACAAATATTAAATGGTGGTTTATTTATATGTTTAAAACAAACTAAAGCTACACATATATGTCTTACTCCATCAATTTTTAATTTACTAGTAACAAATGAGACAATGTTAGAAGAACTTCCAATATTATTACCAAATTTATATGAAATATGTCTTGGTGGTGAACTTATGAATAATAAAATTATATATTATGGTGTATATTGGTATTATAATAGTCATAAAGTTCGTATAAATAAATTACCATTACGTTTAGTGAATATTTATGGAGTTACAGAAGCTACAGTTTATCAAAGTTATTTTATATATAATAATTTATATGATAATAATGGAAAACAACTTTTATTTAATATTATAGATAAAAATCATTTTATTAATAATAATAAATTATGTAAATATTTAATTGGGCAACCATATAATGGTATAACAATGTATTTATATTATAATAAAACATTTATAAGTTGGGAAGAATTTCAATTAAAAAAACAATATAATGAAATATTTCAAGGTGAATTATGTATACAAAGTATACAATTAAGTAAAGAATATTTAAATCAAAAAGAATTAAGTAAAATAAAATATCAAATAATTAACAAACAATGTGTTTATTTTACTGGAGATATTATTCAATTTAAATGGTTATCTTCTATTGTAAATCAAAATAATAAAGATATGGAAATATATAAACAAAAAGAAAAGAACTTACCTGTTGAAAACCAACAGCTAACATTACATCCTACCTCTTATCAATATATACCATGTATGCAATATATATCACGTATAGATCATCAAATTAAATTTAAAGGTTATCGTATAGAATTAAATGAAATTGTTTGTATCTTAAAACAAATTGAATTCTTAATTGAAAATGCTATTGTTGTTTTAAATAAAATATATAATCAAACTGCTTTAATTGCATATATTTCTTTAACTGAATTAGGTATGAAAGATATTAACCTACCAAAGGAGTATAATGATGATATTATTGCCCTGCCAAAAGCAATGGAAATTACATTACTTCATTATTGTACCTATTATTTACCTCAATATATGATTCCTTCTAAAATATTTCTTATTCTAAATATTAAAAATTTCCTTTCCCCAAATGGTAAATTACAATATAGTCTCTTTCAAAATTTAAACACAAGTATTTATCTCACACAAACTAGCAATATACAAGAAAATGATCATGATTTGGAGACTTGTCAATATACAATAACTGAAAATATTGTTGGTAAAATATGGTCTAATGTCTTTGGTTTTCCTTTTCATAAAAATGATATAAAACATAATATTATAAAACCAAATACAAGTTTTTTAGAGTTAGGTGGTGATTCATTAATTGCTATTAATATTGTTTCTAGATTAATTCGTTTAAATGCAGAATATAATACTAATTCTAATGACAATTTAGATGTGAAAAAAATGTTACATGAAGCACAAACTTATGGTGAAATTACTGGTACTTTAGCTGTGAAACATTTAATAACTTCTACCTCACTAGGTAACTATTGCTCTTTTTTAGATACCAATAATATTATCATATCAAATGAAAAATTATCTGAAGCAGATTTAGATTTAACAAGTAAACTAAAATATAAAGCTGAGATACCAACAATACGAACACCAATAATTCATGCTTTATATCAAGCATGTCAATATAATATGTTACAAACTTTAAAATTATTATTAAATAAATTAAAGGTCAATCCAGATGGTAATATAAGTCGTAAAACACCTGGTTTAGCACCTATTCATTTAGCTACAATTGCAGGAAATTATAATATTGTATTAGCATTAATTGAAGCAAATTGTAATGTTATGTGTTATACACCAACTCATTCTACTGCAATTCATTTAGCTATTACTACAAAGTATTCTTCAAAGACTAAGAATTATTATTTTAAAATATTTGAATTATTATATAATACAATACGTAAAACACGAAAGATTGATATGCCTAGTGCAATTTGTACAACAACAAAACAAACTTTATTACATACTGTATGTCGTGTTGGAAATGAGACATGTTTATTATATATTTTAAAAGATATGAAAAATAAAATTCAGAATGATAATGATTATAATAGATTAATTAATGCAAAAGATCGTTGGAATCGTGCTGCTATACATTGGTGTGTTATTAATCAACATGAAAAATGTTTACAATTATTAATACAATATCATGCATCTATATTTCAAAATAATAATAATAGAATTCTAAAAAAATCAAAATCAACACATTTACCGAATGAAACACCTTTACAAATTGCTAAAAGAATTCATGCAAAATCATCTATTATTCAATTGTTACAACAAACAGTATCTTCTTCAGAATAAGAAATAAAAATTAATTTATTTTTTCCTATCCATTTCGAGTAATAGAAAAGTTTTTTTTTTATAAGCTAATAATTATATAACTATTTTATTTATACACCTATCTAAACTAAGGTCTTGTAAATATAATATCATAAACTAGTACGTAGCTGGGTATCTCAATAGAAGGTACTGCTGATGGTAATGCTGATGGTAAATTAGAAGGTACTGCTGATGGTACTGCTGATGGTAAATTAGAAGGGACTACTGATGGTAATGTTGATGGAACCGTATGTATTCATATTATTATTAAAGTAAAAATTGATATACTAGAGAACATTAATGAAAATAGCAGCCTCTTTTTGTACGACAAAGTTATAAAGAAAGTTATAAATTCATCAAATCCTGCTTCTCATCTACTTTATCATTATTTGATGCTTCTTCTTCAATATCCATTTTTTCCATAGTAATAGTAGCTTCAGAAGAAGTTTGTGATTTCTCTTTCTCATATTTATTTTGTAATATTTCAATTTCACCATATGTTAATTCACCTTTCTCATATAATCGTAATGCCTTTCTACGATCTCTTTCACGAAAATGCTCAGTTAATTGATTTACTAATTTTAGATTATTAATTGTTTTATTTTTTGGATTATTTTGTAATGTATCCATATCTATATTATCATTTGTTGAAAAAGATTGTAAACATTTACTACATTTTTGTGAATTACGTGAACATGATGCACAAATATTATGATAAGCTAATTTCACATTTTTTTGATTACATTTATTACATTTACGAAATTGTTTTAATGGTTTATATTTTCTATATTTTTTTCTCCATTCAATTTGTTCTGTACATCGTTTACATAATAAATTATGTGTAATTTTTAAAATTTTTTTAGTTTTTTTGGAATTTGGATTATGTTTAAATGCAAATTTATTTTGATGTGCTGGTTTTCTATGATGTGAAGACATTATTATAAGTATAACTTTGTTATTAATTAATGGTATATGCTGAGTTCCATTGGTAGGGTATTTACTTGTAGTAGGGTAAAAACACACTTTGAGATGATCATGAATTAATAAAAAAGAAGAATAGAGAGAAATGGACACTTTCGACCTTTATGTAGAACGAAAAAAGAAAGAAATTATTGAAAAAACTAAGAATACAAAATATCCTGGAGATTATGATAAATTATATGATCAATGTAAACAGATACGTTTATTAAGTATACAGAAAGCAAAGTAAGTATTGATTTTTTTCATGATAATTCTATTTTTTTAAAAAAGAACTAGTTATCATCCTATTCTAATCATAAGAATATATCATCAAATAGTAGATGATATAATGTTTTTAAATAAAAATTAATAATTCTATAAATTAGGGCAAATCTTTGGTTAGATGTATTTTATTGTTTACATTTATATTTAACTTGTTGTTTAAGAGGTGGTTTACATAAATTAAAAGAAGCAAAATATGCAAAACGTAGTAAAAATTGTTTTGAAATTATTAATTTAATTCCTAAAGAATTAACAATATGTATGCAAAATATGCGTGCAGAATTACATGTAAAATATTGTGAAGAAAATAAAATACCTGTGGCTACTATTGTAAAGCCACCAGAAGTACAAAAATTACCAAGTGAGGATGAAGCAAGGTCAGCATTAGATGCTTTAAGATTGAATGGAAAGAAAGGTCCTGGAATAAAGTTATATAATCGTTCTAATATTAAACCAATGAGTAAATCAAATGTTTTATTACAGGATACTACTACTTCATTAGTTCCTGAAATTACTCCAATTTCATCATTACAATCTGAAACAATAGCTTCCTCTATTGCAATAGGAGAAGTAATAAAGCCAACAGAGGTAACCAATAGTGATTATTCTTTACATCCAGAAATTGATGTATCAAAATTAAGAGTAAAACGTGTATGTGGAGATGGACATTGTGCATTTCGAGCAATTGCACAAGGTTTACATGATGGAATGTTAGATGAAGCTAGTGAATTAAAATTAGCTATTGATTTAAGAATGAAAGTATGCAATCGTTTAATTGATAGAGCTCAAGATGAAATGACTGGTACAGGTTTAACTGTAGAGCAAGTAGTATTAATGAAAGATACCAATTATGCTTCATTTGCTGATTATGTAAGTGCAATGTCCAAATCAGATCATGCAGGAGAAACAGAGTTTTGGTTACTAAGTGAATTATTAAAGGCAAATATTGCAGTTTTTTATGATAATGATAAAACTGGAAAACGAGAACATTTAATTACTTATGGAAATGAAACAACACCTCCTATATGTTTATTTTGGCAACGTGGTAATTATAGCGATTTAGGTAACCATTATGATTTGTTAATATAGTGAATTTATAGAAATTGCTTTTTTTTTTTTTATTACTATATCTTATTATATCTTACATAACTTATTGATATAGTTTATCCAAAACATTCTTACAATTCTTTTTTTTGTTGTTCATCTTCATTTGACTCTGTCATTGCATAATACACAAAAATCCCAACATAAATATTCATTATAACTATAACTATGAGAACTGTTATCAAATCATTATATTTCCCATAATCTATTATATTAGGAATTATCATATTTCTAAGAAGAAAGAAACTACTAAATGATAGAAATATTAAACCGAATGAAACAAAACAAAATTTTTGTAAAACATATTTGTTTTCATTTGTTTGTTTCGACATTTTGGTTTGAATTAGATACAATTCGTCCAAGTAGATATTTTATTTTACTTTTTACTTGTATCTTTTGGTAGGGTAGGGTAGATAACAACGATCCGTTATTAGAAGTCTTCGTCATCTTAATTTGATCAGATTAATAATAGAAAAGAAAAAAAACCAAAAAAAAAAGAATAAAAGAATCATGATACAACATAGTTTAAATAAAACATGGTCTTATGCTTTGAAACATGAAGAATTTGTTTCCTCACCAGCTTTTCCTGCTATATATGGAATATCTTATTCTTATTTATATTGTTTTTTTTGGGTTTTGATCGATATTTGTGGTATATTAAAATCATATAAATTGCAACCAAATAAAAATTATACATGGAATGAATTAAGGGAGACTATTCAATATCAATTATTTTCTCAATTAATATTTGTAATGCCACCAACAATTATTGGATATTTATTAGATATTGGTGGTATAAATGGTCCATTACCATTAGAGGCACCATTAATTCAAGATATTTTAGTTCATTTATTTTTTGGTGCTATATTATTTGATATTGGATTTGGTTCATTTCATCAATTATTGCATACAAAATATTTGTTTGATCATGTACATTCAGTTCATCATAAATATCATTCACCATTTTCATTTGTTACAAATTATGTGCATCCAATTGAATTAATTGGTGTATCATTAATTACAATATTAATACCAAAACTTTTATTTTATCATCCATTAACTGAATGGATTTGGACTATAGTTAGTATTACAATATCAGTAGATGCTCATGTTGGTTATGATATTCCTTGGAGTATACATAGATTGTTCCCTGGAATCATGGCTGGACCGGCACAGCATGATGCACATCATATATTTTTTAAGAAGAATTATGCTGTATTCTTTACGTTTTATGATCGCCTGAATAATTCTTATATGAGTACTTCTGAAGTTAATGCAATATTAGAAAAACGACGTCAGAATGCTACAAGAACTAAAATTAAATAATTAAGTTAATGAATAAAATTTAACCTGTTTATTTATTTATTTATGCACTTGACTAGCTACTACTAGTAGCTAAGGTCTGGGAACATTTAAATACGCAGGTTGTGTTAACAATGCTCTAGTAATACCAGTCTATTTAAGACTTCAAAAGCAACAGATTTATATTCAACGAATATACAATTTTATAATTTACTCTGTATTTGTTGAGGACAAAGACTTTTATAATGAATAGAATTAACATATAATAAATGAATTGGTTTCGATTTATAGCTATCTCCATAACTTGCAATTTGTTTTATTTCACTTGTTTGATTATCAATTATATATACATGAATCATATTTTTTAATTGATGAGATAAAGCTAATATTTCAGCAGCTGTACCCCATTGATAATCATTACGCATTCGTTTACAATATCCATTGAATGATTCATTACCTAATGGTTCTACAATATATTTAATTGGTAAACCATCAATTTCTTGACTACTAATACTACCATTTGGACATAAAAAATCATTTGCAGAATATCTTAATTCTTTAGCTCTATTACGAATTGCATCATTATATATTGGTATTGTATTATATTGATTATAATATTCACTAACAGCAATTGAACTAAATAAACAATTACCATCACCAGGAACATCAATAATATTCCATTTAGATATCATTTTTGGATCCTTTTTATTAGAATACAAAATACCTCCTCCAATAGATCCAATCACAATTAAAGTTGCAGCTGTTCCATAATAGAACTTATTCATTTTTTACTATTGGGAAACTTGATTTTTTTATTATTTAACTAAATTTTTATTTATGCATCCAACTATCCAAGAGCTTGTTGTTGTAATCTCTTGATGATAGCTTTTAATTAATTTGTGAATTCTTCAAATTGCCTCCTCATTTTTTCAATTTTTCATTTTACTTTTTATAAAAAAAGAGGGTAAATTTTATAGGGTAAATCCAAAACTTGGATCGCTTTTATTTTGCTATTTGCTGAAATTTATGACATTTTTACATTAAGAATAAAAAAAGTACTGAAAGTAGGTGTATTTTCAGTATTGCCTTTTAAGTAATAAAAGAATTTCAAAGAAAATGAACAAATTATTATTAACATTAATAACATGTATCAATATGTTGAATTTTATGTATTGTATTCAAGTAGAGAATATCAATTTTGATCAGAAGAATAAACTTGATGTAACAATTATACAAAATAATAATAAAAAGATAATATTAGAATTATTACCTGAAACTTCATTATTTTCAGAAAATTATCAATCTTTATCATATGATGAACATACTGGTAATCTGATAGATAATTCAAAATATCATTTAGAATGTTTTTATACAAGTAGAGGAGATAATTATTATATTATTGCTAATATTTGTAATGAAGAATATAAGATAGATATGAAATCTATTCAAATAATACTTCGTTTAGAAGAACAAACTTATTCTATAAATAGTGATATATCAGGATATAATGTAGAATTAGTCGATATGTCTTCTGTAGGTCAACATTTACGTCATTGTAAAGTACATAATAAGCTTGATAAGGATTATTATAATATTACTCAAATTCAAGATGTTCAAAGAATTCAAAATAAATTTAAAAATAAACGAAAATTGTCTTTAACTCGACCTAAAGTACGAGTAATTGAATTGCATGTATTAAGTGATAAATCATATTTTGATACACTTGGATCTATTAATGCTGTAGAATCAAAGGTTATTACTTATATTGCTATGGTGAATGACGTATATCGTTCTACTCTATGGAATGATAATTATGAAATTCATGTACTATTAGTTGGACAATCTATTTTTAACACTGGTGATCCATATACAGTTAAACCATATGAATCGAATGCGAATGAAGTTGATTCAGGTGAATTATTAGATTCTGTTATTGCGTATAGTAAAACTGTTTCATATAACTTTGATCACATTACTTTATTATCTAGTTTAGATTTTGATGATGGTACAATTGGATTAGCTGGATTAGGTCGTATGTGTACTTTAAGTAGTGCAAGTGTAAATCAGATGCTCGCGTTTCCAAGTCCAAATTTTGATACGGAAAATTATCTTACTATTACACATGAAATTGGACATTCTCTTTCAATGTTACATGATGGTGATGCTGGTGCTAGCTGTGATAATTCTCAATATATTATGAGTCCTTTTACACAATCTTCATTACCAAATACATTTTCTCAGTGCTCTATAGATATATTAGACAGTTTTTTTGCGTCTAGTCAATCCTTATGTTTAGATAATGCTACACCATTGTTTAGTGAAGCTGTTTGTGGTGATGGTTTAGTAACATTTCCTGATGAAGATTGTGATTGTATTGATAGAACAAATTGTGATCCATGTTGTGATGTAAATACTTGTCGATTAAAGTCAACTTCGACTTGTAGTTCTGTCGCTAATCATCCCTTATTAGATTGGAGTTGTTGTGATCCAAGTACATGTCAAGCATATACTTCGAATAATGTTGTATGCAGAACATCTGAGAATGAATGTGATACTCAAGAAGTATGTACACCAGGAAATCCTGTTTGTCCTGTTAATACTGTTACAAAGCTAGGACAGGCATGTACTGCAAGTACAGGAGATTCTGGTAATTGTTATAATAATATTTGTATTTCTCAAGGAGAATCTTGTAAAGCATTGGAAGCTTTTTATGTTGGTTCTTTTCAAGCATCTTCTTTATGTGGTCCTGTCCAATGTGATACAAAATTGTGTCTTGATGACCAAACCTGTTATAATTTTCCGGGAGCAACGGAAGGAGAGGCATTACCAGAACCAGATGGAATCAAGTGTGGTGTAAATAAACAATGTGATGATGGTGTATGCAAAACTTCTACTCAAATTATAGAACCTGAATTTATTGCGACTGGTTTTTGGGATGAATGTTCATGTAATGGTACTAATCTACAAACCTTTGATAATAATAATGTAAAATGCATCAACATCTTAACTGGGAATGAAATTTCAATGAATTATTGTCTTACATTTGGGTTTTGGGGTTTAAATGAAATAATCGGACGTCCATGTTGTCCGGATATACCTTTTATAACACAGGCACCTGTACCAACAATTACGACTTCTTCTCCAACACCAGGCGACGGTGACAGTTTAGGTCATAAAAATTACCCAAATTTAGTTATATTCATAACTTTGTGTTTTATTTTCTATTTCCAAATGTAAATTATTCTAAAATGATTAATATCAACTAAAAGTTTATTATTAATTGATAACGTTATAGTCTAGAAGAAATAAGATATTATATTATAGAGGTTTTTAATAACAGGAATATGAATAATTAAGTTATAAGCATTTTTAATTTGAAAAATACAAAATCGAATGTATAATTATAATACAGATTAATTAATTATTCAACTACCAACATCTACTAAAACCTGAATGATATGTTTGTAAATAAGTCTTTAGTTTGTAGAAGAAACTGCAGTTGAAGCTTTAGATGAATTTGCACTTGAAGCTCCAGATGAAAAAGCAGACGATGATACAGCATCAGACTCAACACTTGATGATACTTTAGATTTAAAGTTAGATTTATAATAACTAGTTAAAACTTTACTTCTAGTTTTCCATTTTTTAAGTGCTAATGACATGTAAAAAATACTAAAAATAAATGGAATAGACGATTGTAGTGCATATAATAAACCATTTAAAAATGCTGAAGGTTTATCTTTCACAGCATTTGCTCCTAATAATTTCAACTCTTCATTGGTGGTAACTCCCAGCATAGTCATCAAATGAGAACAATTATTAGCAGTCCGTAACTCTAAATCAGCGTCTGAAAAAACAGCACAATTTGACCAATCAGCATATGCTTTACTTGCATCAGCCAAATTTGGCAAAATAGCTACGGTGACAATAATTAATGCAATTACTAAGATACTAACTAATAATCCTAAAACACCTAACTTTCTACCTAACTTTTGCAATGCCACAGATGATTTACTTTTTTTTTCACCAGTTTTACCAACTGAAGTCATTTTATTCATTATTAATCTTGTTTTTGTTACAAATATCATGATCATCATTCCACTAAAAAGAAATGGAATATGAACTAAAAATATTTCCTCCATAGGGTATAATCTTAATCCACAAAAAATAGACCATCTAGCACGATTTACTGATTGTACATCCGTGTCAGTACCATCTATAAGTAATGCAATAGTACTAAAAATGAATGGAGAAAAAATTAAAAAACCACAAAATAATTTCAACCAAATAGGAGTTTTTGCGTTTCTCTTCATTGCAGCTGAGTCCTTTAATTGTTGATAAACTGATGCAATATGCATAGTAACGACATTAAATACCAACAACAAGAAATAGACTAATAACTTATTTGTTTTACATAGTTTTGTTTCATTTTGCCTATTTTCATCATCCCATTCATTTTCAAAATAATCAAATACCTCATGTTTACAAGATAATTCGTATTTATATATTGTCATTAGTAATGGCCCAAAAATAAAAAATAAAATACTAAAAATTGCCCCACCCATTTGAAACTTTAAAATATTTCCCTTTCTAGCTTTGATATTTTCAGGTGTATGAACTGCATAAGCATAAATACTATCGATAAGTAAAATAAAACTTGTAAAAAAACTAATCCAAGAAGGAATAACGAATAAATTCCACATGGCATCGTATTCATTCAGTGAATACATTGGATGAGGACATGGAGTATGACAAGATGTTGTTGCATTAAATTTTATCCTACATAAATAAAGTTTGTTATTTTAACTAAAAACTTGATAATTTTTATTAAAACTTACATTGGATCTGGGCATTCAATACTGTTCCAATCAAATTTTGAATCTGGAAATGGTTTACAACCAATTTGATATTCATTACCACTCTGTGTTACATATTTATGGACACTTTCTCCAAAAACGCCAAATACTTGTTGTCCCTCGAATGCTTTAGGATAAAAGCTTTGCATGCCAGGTACGGTTTTGCCAAATGCCCAAGCTTCAAGATTTAATTCTGCCGCCTTTTCATCTGAACACACTGGTAAAATCTCTTCCATTTGCATTGCTACTACTGCTTCAAATAAATCCAAACAATACTGTTTTTTGTCTATAGTATATTTTTATTATTTCATTTAAAATATACAACATATATTTAACTTACACATAAGATCACAATCCTCTTTACATAATGGATAAAACAAAACTTCATCCTCGATTTCCTGACATTCCTTAAATAGTGAGCCACATGCGTAATTTGACAAATACGCTTTACACTATAAAAAGTAGTAAATATTTATGTCTAACATTATTATAAAGAATCTTACCTCCACGCTACCAAATTTTAAAACCATTTGTATACCATCAGCTAACCATGTATTTAAGTCTTCTAATGTGTAAGGATATGGAACATAAACCATAGTTTTAGTTTTATTTAATCCATCACAAATTTCACCAGTATATGGAACACATTGTGCTCCATCAGGTTCCACAGGCGTACCTATATAGTTTTCATAATTAAATTTATTTATTTATTTATGTATAATAAAAAATACCTGCTAACAATTCTAAAGCCATTGGCAATTCTGGTTTATCTTCTTCATTAGCTTGAGAAAAACTTATCAAACAAACATATATGATTAAAAATAATCGTACTTGCTTCATTTTGTTCTTCTAATTCTCTTATTACTATATATATTGTAATTCGATAATAAAAAATGAGACACAAGCAAAAATGAAAAATTAATTCGTTAAGCAAAAATGAAAAATTAATTCGTTGAATTTTGATTTTTTGTCAACAGCTTAAAATTTGATCGTTTGATATTGACCCACAAACATCGGGATAAAAATTTTTACATCACACATAGTAAGGTATATTTAAAAATAGACTAAAGACTAAATTGTCTTTTAAATAAGAAACATGGACGATGTTATGGATTGCATTGCAAATAATCACTATACTAATGAGCTTGATAAACAACGTGATCTAGATCCAGATACTGTGATAGCAAATGGTGTTCATGAAAGATTTGCAGTACCAGATGATCCAAAAGAGATTGAAGAATTAACAGCTGTAGAAAAGAAATTTAAAGCAAATTTAAAATTGGATAAAATGATAGCTGAACCATTAGGTAGATATTTTTTAATTTCACAAAAAGGTGCAAGAGGATATGGTAGAAAAGCTACTGTTTCATTTAAGCAAGCTACAGGTTCCTTTGAACAAAAAAAAGGTTCTTTTATTATGAGTAAGACGGATCGTGAACATTTAGCAATTTTAAAAATTTTTGATGAAATAGATGATTATAGATTAAATCCACGTCCATCAGAGGTTGATGTACAAATTTTAATTGATTTATTCGACAATAGTATTCCTGCAGCACATAAAAATAAAATATCTGATTTAAGACCAAAATTAAGACAAGTTGTACATAATCATTCAGATCATAAATATACAATTCATGAAACTGAAGAAACTGTACCAATTGTTACTAGAATAGCTTCTATTTTAGAAAAAGTACCAGAGGATGAAACTAAATCTAAAGATGATAAAGTTGAAGATAAATCTGAAGATAAAGTAGTTGAAGGTGAAGAAAATAAACCAAAAGAAAATGAAGAGGAAGAAAAAAAAGTAGAAGAAGAAGTAGTAGAAAAAGAAGAAGAAGAAGAAGTAGTAGTAGAAAAAGAAGAAGAAGAAGAAGAAAAAGAAGATACCCACTCTCCAACAGTATCCCCGCATACATCATATAAAGCAAATGAACGTGATCCATTATCTATTGAATTAAGAAGCTTTTTTGATGATTTAGATGCTTCATTAAAAGCTGAATATCTTATTCCATTTTTTTCAAATTTTCAAAATGATAATAATTCATGTTCAAAATATAGAAAATTAAAATATGCTGCAAGTGAAAAAAATAAAATAGAATTTCCTAATTTTTATGTATTTCGTGAATTAGGTAGAGGTGCATTTGGTGCTGTTAGTGGTGCAAGATTATTAACAACTGGTCAAATGGTTGCATTAAAAGGTTTAAATCGTAAATTAGTTAAAGGTAAACATGCTTTAAAATTAGTGAAAAATGAAAAAAAAATATTAAAAAAGTTAGGTAAAAGACCATCATTATTTTGTGTGTGGTTAAAATATTCATTTATGGATAAAGAAACAATGTATTTTGCATTACCATTAATGACTGGTGGTGATTTAGATTATCATAATGTTAAAACATTTAAAAGAAATGGTTATGGTTTAGAAACTTCAAGATTTTTTGCTGCTGAAATTTTATTAGGTATAGAACATATGCATAATTTAGGTATAATATATCGTGATTTAAAACCTGAAAATGTTTTATTAGATGATGATGGTCATACAAGAATTTCTGATTTAGGTTTAGCTGTAATGTGTGATTGGACACCATCAACAAGAAGAAATCAAACTATTAGTGGTAAAGCTGGTACACCTGGTTATTGGCCACCTGAAATGATTGAAAAACAACCATATGCATTTGATGCTGATTGGTGGTCATATGGTGTTATGGTATATGAATTTATGTTTGGTGTATGTCCTTTTTCTGAAAAAAATACTGATTGTTCGTCACGTGATGATGGTACATTAAATTGGGAAATTACTGTACCTAATACATTTCCTGATGATTCTATTGTACCAGATGATGTATCAGAATTTATTTTATCTTTATTAGTTAGAGACCGATTAAAACGTAAAGGTACAAATGAATTAGGTGCAAATGAATTAAAAAATATGAAATTTTTTAAGGATTATAATTGGACACAAATTGCTACACATCAACATGAAGCTCCATGGAAACCACCACCAAAAATTAATGCAAAAAGTCAAGATGAATTAGCAGGTAGAGATAATGAACATGAATATTATAAATTGAAATTAACTGAAAAAGATACATTAAAAAATTTCCATTTTAAACATAAAAATGCTCATCAAAGAGATATGGTTACTGTATTAAGATTGGAAAAAGAAGGTAAATTAACAAATTTACCAGCAGAAAAAGTTAAATCTAGTACATGTAATATACTTTAATTTATATAGTTAAAAAAAAAAAAATTGTAAATAAATTTCGAATTTAAAAAAAAAAAATAAAGGATTTTATATTTTCTCTTCTTTTACACACTTTTTTTCCGGTACATTTTCATGATACGAATGTAATCTTGAGATAGTCAGCTCATATTGTATCAATCCTCTATTAACTCAATAAATTATCCAAACTAATATAATTAGATGCATCAATAAAACATATACTTGAGACAGTCATCTACTAGTGGAAACTATCAAATGCTCACAGTTTCCTAATATATAGTTTAGATACATCAATAAATTTTTTAATAGAAATTAAAATAATTTATATTTAATTATGCTGGTTCATTTTCATCTTGATTTATTGTTTCATGAATCATTTTTTCTGTCTTACATTCATTTGTAATAGTAGTATTAGAAAATGATTTAACTATATCTTTTAATTGAATAATACAATCTTCATTCAATGTTTGTTTTTTACCACCAGGTGCTGTAATACAAAACATAACATTTTTATCATAATTACCTCCATATTCTTTTGGTAACTTATCTAAATCAAAATCATTTCTTAATTTTTTGATTTGTTCTTTACCATTTAATACATTAATTTTACTAGCTAATGTTGGATCTAAAAATTTCTTTGCAACATTAAAAACTGTAGAAAAGACTGATGGTGCATTAACAATATATATATGTTCAACTAATTCAGGATAATGTGCACCAGCTACAGTATTAACTAATTTTAAAAAATTCATACGTTTCATAAAACTAAATAAATTCATACCAGCACAATCAACAATTGTATCTACAGTAGATATTTCAGTATTTGATTGAATTGATTTGTATCTATTTTCTAATAATCCTAATTCAGTTTCACGAATAAATAATTGTATCCATTGATTTTCTGTAAAGGAATCAACTTTTACATTTGACATTAATAAACCAAATTTTTCAATTACAGTAATACGATTTGTTAATGAATTATTCATTCTATACATTGGTCTTATTTTTTGATATTTTTCAATTAAATCAGGAAATGGTTCAATACCATTAGTAATTTGGTCCCTAATAGTATCACAATTATATTCACGTCTCCATTCTAATGTATTGAAAATTCGTTCTTTACATGCTTTTACATTAAAAATTCTTCGTCCATTTTTATCTTTCATTGTTGCACGTAAAAATTTTAATAAGAATCGATCACCATTTGGATGATTTTCAATATCGTTAGAATATTCTGAATTTTTTAATATATTTTTTAATTCATTTAAAGCATTTTGTTGTTGTAAATTTAAATTTGCTTCAAAACCAGTTTCATATGTTGCTGGATTATTTGCATCATATAAAATAGAATCATCATAATCACTATATAAACTTGTAATACTTTTTGTACTATGATTTAAACTGTTATTACTTTGACTAAGTGCTTGAAGTAAAGAAGTTGATGATGTAGGTAAAGAATTTGTTTCAATATTCATTGTTGTATTAATATTAATTGTATTTGCTTGATTAGAATCTGATACAGTGGAAGAAGCGGAGGAGGAGGAAACAGAAGTTTTTGAAATGAAATAATTGAATAAGGACACAATACCAATCATTTCTAAAATAGAATAAATAAATAATGAAATATTATAATTCTCTATATTCTTATTTCTTTGTTTTTTAACTATTAAAGTAGATAATTGTTGTGATAAATCTTCAATAATTTTATTTTGTTTTTCAATTAATTTTTCATGTTTTTCTAATGTTTGCTTTATAGATAAGACTTCCAAATTATATTACTATTGTTATTATCTTTATCATTAATTGATTTAAATTTTAAAGAATTACTATTAGTAGGAGTAGTTTCCTTGTAATTATTATTATTTTTTGATAAATATTTACTTGGTACACTAACAACTCTTTTCATTGTCTTCATTGTTTTTTATATATATAAGTTTTAATTTTTTTAATTTAGTGTGTTTTTCTTTCTTTTTTTTTTTTTGAAAGAGGTAGTATGAATAAAGAATCCACTAAATTATTGATGATGCAAAAATTATGTATACCATCGGTTTGATTTCTTTCAAAGAGGTTGATGAGGGCAAAAAAGAAAAAAAAATTAAGGAAAAAAAATAATGCATTAAATATATGGGAACTAAATATATACATTGGATTTTTTATTTGACTGTACCCCTAATAATTAATCGCTTGATAAAGTGACTGACTTTCTGTGATGTGTTGTCTGTGTCGACTATAAATTCTTCATGTTAGCAAATACTTCAAGTAACATACATACTATAAGTGCTATTTAAGTGCTATGATCACGACAGTAGTAAGCTAGAAACTAGAAAAATAAATAGGGTTGCCTGTGTTGGCTATAAATCCAGAATTATTTAAAAAAGGCAAGCTAAGTGAAAACATGTCAATATCCTTTCAATGATGGCAATTATTGTTAGGACAAGACCTTCGGTTCATCTATTAAGAAATCAATAACATGGATCGCTATCGACTAGGTCACCTTGCGTTACCTAAGTATATTTTATAATATTGTACACATTATTTTAATATATATGGTGGTGTAATGTACAGTCAGATCCTACAGTACTGTAGTAAATCTGTGATTAAGTTAATTAAAAAGATTAACTTGGGCAGCAGATTATATAAATGCACCTAACTCGCAAGATCTAGAGATTGATTTCAGTAGTGTTGAACTTAGAGATTCTTCACTGAAATGATTAACTTGTATTGTGAGCAAGTTTAGTCATTCATGTTAGAGTTGATCAAGACATCAAAAATACATATTTATGTAAAGGATTTCAACCTAGTAGCCTACACTCCAAAGAAGAAGAGGGCAAAGAAATTAAGCGTACATCCTAAACAAAGAGATTTATTCGAAATAAATTGTGTAATGAAATAATTACTACTGATGCACTTAATTGGTATAAAGAGTTAGTGTACCAAGTAACTAATCAGTTGGTTTATGTCTTATTCTAAGATCTTTTAGAGAAGGACTTTTATAATTAATAGTATTAAATTACTTTTTATATATAAACTATGTTTAAAAATTTATATATATATATATATATGTAAATAGAAAGTTATGAATATATTTTTCGCTCAGCTTTCCAATTTGATTGTAATTTATAAAAGTATTCTTTTAACATGCAAGTCTTTCTGTATTGAATTGCTTTTTGAAGTAAATATCTCTGACAACATTTCGAATTTGCATATTTAAACCAATTTTTCAATACTTGATGCATTTTAATCTTATTATACTTTTTAATAAATATTTGAATTCGATTATATTGACGAAACAAATGATACCATAAAGTAAAATACTTTTTTTGCAATCTTAATCCAAACTGCTTTATATCACGTATAGATGTTTTCCATAATGTAAATATATGTTTCACTACTTTTAACGAAACTTGATATTTGAAATAATGAAATGATTGATATAAAAAACATTTTCGAAATGATTCAATAACAAATTGTACTTTTTTAGCATATAGTAAATAACTTTTCCAATGAAATAAAGATTTTTTTAATAAATGAAAATATCTAAATCGTTCAACAGTTACATTCATAATCAAACAACTTTGATAATAACTTTTCAATAAATGAAAATATTTTATAAGCATTTTATGATTACAATATGACATAGCATGTGTATATAGTTTATGATTATATATTACAATTTCTGAATACCAGGTTTGAAAAGTAAATTTCAACAAGCGAAACATTCTTAAACGAAGATGTCGTTCTAACCTCAGTTTATTAGAATGTTCAACGATTAAAATTCTTCGATACTCTTGAAGCTGAAATACATACTCATGCCATACCTTAAATACACGTTGTATTATTTTAGAATTCAAATATTCAATAGCAATATTAATACTATGACGTTCATGAATCAAAGATAATCGATAATTATTCAATTTATAAAAGTATTTTTTATAAATAGTTAAACGGTAATATTTAAATGCTAAATATATATTATACCATCGTTGAAAAATTGTTGAAGTATACTGATATGCCCTTTTGGAATAAAATAGGACACTCCTTTGATATAATTGTACACGCTTTCTTGTATAACACTTCCATCTATAAAAATGACACCATAATTTCCTAAATAAAATTTTTATAGTTAAATTGTGACATTGAATTTGGTGACAAATATTTTGAATAAATCTTTTAAATATGCGTCGACATAATTGTATTTCATATATATTTTGTACTTGAACATACTTTTTCCAATGATATAGAAATTTACTTGTTTCTTCTCTTTGTAGTTTTAGTTCATAAATAGCATAAAATTGGTTAAAACAAACTCGAATTATCCTTTTTTTGTTTAACTTTGCATTTACAGTATAATCAAATAAGTATTTGAAATATTTACCCATTAACTTTATATCCAATTTTAGGTCATATACACGCAACCAGTTAACCCAATGTTTCAATAGCACATTTTTTACATACTTTTGTTGAATAATAGTTATTGCGTCAAATTCTATTTTACGACTTTTAGTAAATTGTTTTAAAGCATAAAAACATCGATTTGTACATCGATTTAATCTAAGAGCAACAAAATTTTTAACAGACACATTATGCATCACAAAGCATCGCCACTTCATAAAATAACATGATAAAGACCGAGTCATGATTGAACGAACAAATGATTT
>JACKZZ010008243.1_pt1 | contig 19632 bp, 9 predicted proteins | sample 8027871 | NCBI WGS metagenome assembly JACKZZ01 (sample SAMN15724774, study PRJNA655200) | protist metagenome | isolation source: fluorescence activated cell sorting (FACS) single amplified genomes of... | place: USA: West Boothbay Harbor, Gulf of Maine | collected 2000-07-19
CAGGTTAGTTGCTGCGAGGAGTGCGATAGATCATTTTGCTATGATTGCAAGCAGGTTAGTTTCTGCGAGAAGTGCTTTGAATCATTTTGCGATGATTGCGAGCAGCATAGATGCAAGCGGCCGAGAAGAAAGAAACAGGAAAGAGACCCTACTGACAAACAAAAATAGTGCAAATGCGAGGAGGCTCGAGAAGGAGCGACAGAAAAGTATGGAGAATATGTCAGCACCTATGGTTGAGGAGGTGTCAAAACGTGGTCGCAAACGTACAAGTAATGACTGGGAAAATCAATCACACGCAATAAAAAGATTCATCCATATATATTTGTCTATTATGAAGATGTGTTGAGAGTTATTTGTGTACTTAGTATCATCCTTGTGATTAAAAAACATATAAATATAAACTTAATACTATAAGTACATTTGCACAGTGTGTCCTATATGTATATCTTTCACTGAATATAACACTTCACGGAAGTTCAAGGACGAATGTCCCATAAGAATACGGACTGCTGACTCATAGAACGAATAACACAGATATCATATTGTTCATATACCACATGAGTACTATGCAAAAGCCATAATAGTACCTGAATATAAAGAAAAATACAAAATACAATAAATTATAACAAATTTCATCATTGCCGAAATACACCTGAAGTAAAACCTTAAATAGTAATTAAAAATTCTTTAGAAGTGAATTTTCTAAAGTTTTACAGCGCACATATACCTTTTTATAACTTTAATTCTCCCTACTATGCAAAAGACTACTATCTAAGCTATCAACATCGTATGATTCTCCTAGCCAATCTTTTGCCCTTCTTGTTCATCTCCTGAGTGCAATTTAATGATTTATGGAATAAAAATCATACCAAAATATTCTTAATGTTCTAAGTGTAGTGTGTACGCAAAGAATAATACAACACTATTCTTTAATTCTCCAAACAGACGCCTCTCCGGTGTCTCGAAGTTGAAAATGAGAATGTCCGGAAACCCAGGCAAGTAAGTATGGATTAACATGTATGGTGATCTAGGATTTGAGGTTAAGGATTAAAGACATGTTTTAGAAGATTTGGGAGAAATTTCTAGATAGGAAGTATATTGTATTTTATAATAGAAAATGTCAGGAATCTTAAAGATAGGGGGGGATGAAGAAGGATTAACTGAATTATTACAATTAGGTGCTCATTACTTAGATGTGGTAGATGCCCCATCAAGAGCTCAAGAAATTTATGAGCGTACAATACATGATTTTCCAAATGACTTCCGTGCTTATTTCAATCTAGGTCATGTTTATGCCATATATAATGAATTAGATGAAGCTATGGTATCATATGAAAAGGCCTTGGCCTTGTCACCATACACTATTGATATTTATGGTACTATTACTGGTTTACTTATTAAAATGCATCGTCCTAAAGATGCAGCACAAATGTGTTACATGGGTCTCACTCTAGATCCTTTGGATCGCACATGCTTGTATAATGCGAATATTGCATTAAGACAAATTGGATCAAATTATATGGATGAAGCATTAAAGTATACATGGGATGCTTTGAGTGTACTTGTCAATAGAAAAGTTGCAGAAAAGAAGAGTATGCGTCGTGTGTCCGAAGTAGCGGAATTAGATCACTCTAATACTGTGACTGATAACGATAATGAAGACTCTCGAGCTGCATCTGCTAGTCCATCTAAAAACGAGTCTTTCTTTGCAGCTGCGGCAGCTGCTGCTGCAGAAGCAGCAAGTAGTAGCAACACAACTGTGTCTAGCAGTAGTAGTGGTCAAGCAGAACACGTGACCTATGTGTGTGTCAAATGGGGTGCTAAGTACGATGCAGTCTATGTAAACAGCCTCTATCATAGTATAGCTAGCAACCACACAACAAAGTCGATACCTTATAAAGTTGGGAAAGCACCGTTCACATTTATATGCTTCACAGATAATGCCCAAGACATCGATCCTAGAATCAAGTGTAGACCATTTCCTACTGGTGGAAAAGGTAGTCCGATTACAAAGATGTGGAATGGATGGTGGTTGAAATGTTGTATATTTGCTCCACCAGAATCACCATCAGAGAGAGCATTAGGTGGTGGAACACCATCAAAAGAAGCCATGAAACCACTTGCAGGATGGATTGTCTACCTTGATTTGGATACCGTTCTGGCAGGAAATCTCGATATCTGGCAGTGGTCTGCTGACGATGGTACAACACCAAATTGGGATATAAATACTTTTTATACTTTATCGGCTAATAGTATAACTAATGAAAGGAGAGCATGTGGTATTAATTCTAGTGTGATGATTTGGTATAATGGACTACGCGGCAATCGGTATGCACACATCTATCAATTTTTATTAGAGTATTACACGGAAGTGAATTTATGTATATATAAATTTGATCATTATCTAGAAATGATGTTATATAACCGTAGTGTTAATAATAATAATAATAATAATAATACATCGAATGAGGTAAAAACAATTGGTGGTATCAGTTTACCTACCTGTTCATTCACGTATCTGCAGGTCTTGTTTCCTGGCCTCGTCGTGGATTTTTTGTCACTTGCCTCCACATTTATGAAAAAGCAATCTAGTAAACAATCATTAAGTGGTAGTTGCCATACTGATGAACAAAGTGAAGATGAAGTCCTGCCACCTTTGACATTATACCATCAAACGCAACACCAACAATCACTTTCCAATTTGTGTAAAATGGGAATCTGTATCATCATCTTTCCACTTGAACCAAAACCCCTAGAAGCTAGTAAGTATAGTATGTGGATTCAAGAATATTTTCAAATATCAGAAGAAAAGAGTATACTGAAAGAAGCTGTGCAGTCACCTATAATGAAACACCAACATGTCACAAGTACCCCCTCCGTATCTGATGCTATTCAACTTGCACTCAGTAGGGAAGAGGTAGACTGAGGAGGAGGGCCTCGTAACCTTGACAATTTACTCAAGGTAAGTTGTACGTGTATATTGTACTAGAATAGACATGAAAAGTGAGTTGATATTATATGTTTTTACAAACATGTGTTGCATAAAAAATAAAAATGTAAACGGAAATTCTTCATCCAAAACTCCTCTTTATTGGTAGTTGAAGTAAACCTAGGTACGTCTTTACGGTAGACTACAACTTCACCGTAAAGATGTATCAAGACTAGACATCAGCTGCAACAATAGCTATAGGGTCACCACTTGTCAAGCCGGTCGACTTGGTCGTGATGATGGATGGGAGTTTTGTACTTCTTGCAACACGGTGGCGCATAAACATGCAGAAGGTAGAGTTTTGTTTACATGTTTTATATTGTGAATTAAAAAGGACATAAAAAGAGATGGTTGTGTTTAATAATTATTCTTAATCTAATTACAATTACAAAGAAAACGAAAGCTTTACTTCAAGTCATTCTGTGGGTTTATGATCTCGAATCTCACTTGAAAATGTTGGATGGCACTAAGGACAATAAGTGACCTTGACCCCAATATCTTGTACACCCTCTTCTGGCAAAACAGCAGTTTTTGGTACCTCAATAGATTTGAGACGGGGATTAAAACCTAATGCCCCAGAAAAAAATTGGATATTTTGATTTGATTCAGAATCGCAAGGTTTTTGGAAAGTAAACGATTTCAATGACGCTCCATTAAAAGCTTCATACATTACCGCTTTCACCAAAGGAGGGACAACAAAATCTTTTATTCCTGTTCGTAAGAATGCTTGGATCGCGATTTGATTTAATTTACTGTCACTACCAAAGTTAACTACTTCCAAATTTTTGCATAAAGAGAAAGCCTCTTGTCCAATAGAAAATATTGCATCAGGAAAGGTCACACTTTTTACAGAACTGCAGTTATAGTACTGGTACTGTTGAATTCGATCAGCTTCTGGATAAAGAGCGGCAATATTAAGGTGACCTAGTTCATCAACATCATCACAATTACCGTTTAGTGGTTTATCCTCTAGAGGCTTTAAGGCGTTACTTGTAGTAATAAGCATACAAGCAAACATGCTCACAACAATAATAGAAAATGCAATTTTGTTCATGATCAAGTTCTCATAAGTCTCTGAGTCGTCACAACAAAATTTGGGGTCTGACTGGTGTGACAGAACGCAACGATGCCCAAGTGGAGCTCCACACAGGTGATGTGGATAATATTAGCGTAGGTTTATTGTTGCCATCTTTCACGAAACATTGTTCTTGATTGAACTAATAGCTTAATTTGTGTACAAGTTTTAGTGTCACCATGATTGGTGGCCTTATTACTGACAAGAGACGGGATGCGCTTGCTCCAGTTCAGAAGCATATACATAATGCTTTGAACATTATATTGGCAACTTTGGGGGTATTGATGGTGAGCTATGGCTCCCTTGGTACTCTTCATGCAATTGTGAACTCCAGTCTCTTTATAATTGTACTAGGTATGGCTCTAGCCTTGACATTCAGTCCGACGAAAGCTAGATCATTTGTTTTACATCAAACTTTACCCCGTCAAGTCTTTGTATATCTTTATGAAGCATCATTAGTTGATATATTTATTGATATTATGAAGGGTATGCAAGATATAGTAACTGGTGTAACTGCGGCTTGTAGTGCAGTTGCAGTCATGTCTCGCGAGGATTTGATTCGTTTAGCTCGTGCATTGCCAACAGAATATGGAGGTGATCATTTAGCAGAAAAGAAAGGATTATTGCAATATATGCCTGCAGTTATGCAACATGTGTTACGGCAGCCGACGGTACCACTTGAAGATGATGAGGCCAACGATGAACGAGAAGGATCAAGAGCGGAAAACGACGACATGTTGGAGGGACATAGAGGACGCCATACTGCATTATTGTTAGCACTAGCTGCAGAAAATGCTGATGGAGAAGATGACATTCATGAATTCGATGAAAGTGATGAATATGGGGAAGAAGAAGGAGGAGGACAGTGGTTCGCCATGCCAGAACCTCCTCTTACTGATACTACTACTCTTATGAGACGGCAAGAAAGAGTTCCCAGAGTGTTACGTCCTGCAACACTTGCTCGTGCTACTACTGGAAGGCTCCGTCACTCAAGAACGCCTGCTGCTACGGTTCGTGGTCAGTTAATACATGCAGTGAATAATGCCAGTAGTGATGGCCACACTGGTCGACCATTCGCTTTTCTTGGACCTGAATTTGAAGCTACAGCAGCATCAATACAAGCAGAAATGTTAGGAAGATGGAGTAAAGTTATGATTAGTGCTGCTAGTGATGCTTCAATATTTATTATAACCGGTGGATCTGCCAGTGATGAAGAGCTATGTACTGCTGCGTGCGTTTTGGGAGGCGCCAGTTTGGCCACTAATGCTACTGCAGGTAGACATTTAACACGTCAAATACCTTCATTTCTCCAGCCACTGCTCATGGCTGGAGCAGGTATTGCTAGTGGTATGCTAATCAGTAGGAGTGCTCTAAGGGCTGAAGGTCGACTGCGACATGTACTCACTACGGCTTGGTCTGGTTTACAATCGGTGAGCACGTCCGTGATACGAACATTTGCAAATGGTAATGCAGCAGAAAGATATGCAGCACGTGTTAGTATAGCTATAACTTCATTAATAGTCTTAGTAAGTTGGAGAATTAGCAATAATATTCAATTTAGACGATGGAACTGGTTAGCTGCAGTATTATGGCAACGATTGAGTATAGGATGTGGAATAGCTTGGAAAGTCGTTTGTGATGTTGTTCATCAGCTTAAAATAGACTGAATAATCAAATGATTTATAAAAAACATTATTATATTTGTTAATATATTAGTAAGTGTAGCTATTGTATGAGGACCTTCAGTCTCGTGTCTATTATATACAAACCAATTCAAGAAAGTGCCATGAGCAGTATGAACTGAAAATATACCATCTCTAGCTCTTTTTATTACTCATATATTCATTCAATTCACTCAACTCTTGGTCCAAGAGATGATGCAGTAGTGTCAGGTCCTATGAGGGACATGCAAACGTCGATTGGTGGTCTCGTCTTTGCAGACAAGTGAACTCGTATAGATGTCAACATTTTCAAATGTAATGATCCAGTAAATGTGAGTTTATTTGGTATATGACTAGGATTTACAGCAACTGCATTAGAATCAGTATTTTCTGCTCTATATAACTGTAAAACTTGCATATCAGGATTCCATTCAAATGTAACTCCAGGCATATTTTCGACAAATAATCTATCTTCAATTCCGTACTCTGGTACTAATACAGTGAATGATTTTTCCCCGATACCAACAACAAAACCAGAAACATCTAACGGTTTGTCTTTTAAATACATAGCAAAAAAGACATGATCTGAACGTGTCTGAGCTTCCTTCGATGCCTTCTTCATTTCATTGCATTTTGTGGCCACAGTCTCTGCTGCTCTCATAGCAGCATCGTTACATGCAGAAGCAATCAAACTTTCATCTCCCGTATTTTCTGCTATAACACTTGTTTCTAATAGTCTATGCACCATTACATCAGCATACCGACGAATTGGTGAAGTAAAGTGAGTGTAATATGGAATAGATAGAGCATAGTGTCTCCAAATCCCTGGATCTTCACCTGCTACGATATATTGCGCTTCTGGTACTGGTTTAGCAAGCATCATGGAAACAATACGTAAAGTTTCATCTGTTGCAGTACGACCAACATTATTTAAACAAGCTTGTATAGTAGCAGCTGATGTAACATCAAGTTCATATCCAAGACCAGTAAATACATCTTGTAGAGCTTTCATACCGCTGGCATCCGGATTACCATGATTACGTATAAATGCAGCTTCCCCAAATTTTAATAATAATTCTTGAGCAACAAGATAATTTGCCAATAACATATATTCTTCAACTAATTGGTTTGATTCACGTATCGTATAAGTATCAGTTTCAACAGGATTACCATTACTATCTAATTTGAAGGTTAGTTTCTGATTTGTTAATACTAATGCTCCATTATCAAGACGCTGTTGCCGTCTTTTCATTGCTATCTCTCTCATTAAACACACATCATTACATATTGACCACGCCGAATGTGTTGTATATTCTGAAGAACTATCAGTAGACACCTTCACAGGTCTTCGAGCAAATTCCCATACAGACTCAGGCAAGTCCTTTAAGAATGAATCGGCATCACCACTGGCGGCACTTGAAGGTACTCGAGATATTTCACCATCAATCATACGTTGCGCAGTAGGATAATCTAATTTTGCACATGATCTTATAATTGTTTTACCAAACCATGGTTTAGAACCAGCACTAGTATTCAAACTCCCATCAGCATTCATACGCCATATGCAAGAAAACGCTAATCTATCTACATTTGCATTTAAACTGCATAACTGTTCGCATAAAATTGATGGTAACATTGGTATCACTTTTTGTACTAAATATACACTTGTTGCACGTTTTTGTGCTTCATCGTCTAAACTAGTACCAGGTTGTAAAAAGTAAGAAACATCAGCTATATGTACTCCAAGTTCATAGCTACCATCTTCAAATGGTGTAATGTGCAGTGCATCATCCAAATCTTTGGCATTTGGTGGATCTATAGTAAATATACGATAATTACGCAAATCTCTTCGTTTAGCTATCTCATCTTCAGGTATCTTCCATCCGTCCGCTGCCCCACCAACAGCAGCAGTGCTGTCACCAGCATGCACGCCAAATTCACTTAATTTCTCTCTTAATGGTTCAATAGCATCTTCAGTATAGGGTAAATGATTACAATTATATTGTATTAATAATGCTTCTGTTTCTGTATTAATATCACCAAATTCACCCACTGATCGCACATTTGTACCAGTGCACATTCTCGAGCGAGTAGACCAGTCGGGCACTAAATCAATAATATAAAGATTTTGTAAACCTTGGTATGGATTATTTTGAAATGCTTCTGGTAAATGTAAACGCGGGATATATATTTTATTGAAACGTGTATCAGTTGGAGTGAAATAGCACCCTTTAATTGAATCACTTAATTTCTCTCCTGGGGACACTATCACAGTGGTATTTAAGGATAGTGACCCTATATGCGTGGTCTTATGTTTACTTTCTTGTACTGCTACAATCGTAGCACGGGGTTGCAATGATAATGACATAGAGAGCGCTTCAATAGGATGCATATCAGTAGATGTAGCAGCAGCTTTTGCTTTGGTTTTCATCGTAAATGCATCTATCATATCCTGTTGAGGTACCCATAGAGCCTGTTCTACAGCTTGCCTACTGCTAATACTACTACTAGTTGTATCTCTAGTAGCATTACCCTCTTCTTTTACATCATTTAATCCTAGTTTCTCACTCATCATTGCAGACCATGGTAACCATTGATCTTCTGATAACACTTCTACGACAACAATATCACCGTGATATGATCTATTTCGCGCCTTTTCGGTATCTATTCTGATGTCAATATTTGGACTATTTGGATCATTACAACGTAAATATGCTTCTGCATTCTTACGAGGATTGACATATAATGTACCACTTAATAGTTTTCCTGTAGATAATCCCAGAGAAACTTCGTCATCTGTGAGATAATCTGCATAGACTGCTCCCTGATGCGTGCCGGGACTTTCTCTGTAATCACTGCTGTTATCACGAAGTATTCTTGATGGCGAGCCCCCTCCAGCTGTTTTCCCTGTATTTACTGCTGTGTGTGAATACATACATGTATCACCTCTATTGCATACACCTCTATGGAAATCATAGCAAGGTTTTGATGACTGTGCACTTGCAGAATGCGAATACATACACGAATCACCTCGTTTACATTGACCCTTCTGGAAATCAAAGCACGGTTTAATCAAATTTTTCCTACCATCTTTATCACCACTCGCATTCACCCGCAGCCGTGTTCCTCTATTCGACATGATGTTTAGAAAAGCTTCTTATCTTCTATCAAGCACTCTAACAAATTAATCTGCACAAAATTGATGCAAATATATTATAAATATAACTCAGGCAGACTGTTCTAACAATAATTTATGAATTTTGTTCTTTCTGTCGTGTATTAGAAGAAGAACTTCAAAGACGCACGTACGGCGGGGGCGCCGGATGGATAAGCAGAGCGGTTAGATGCATATAATTGTAGTTGTGGTGATCCATTTCAATATATTAGTAGTTGGTGTTGATTTGCATTAAGGATGGGACCTAAGAAAGAAAAGAAAGCAGAGAAGAAGGATGCAGGCGGAGGAGAGTTGGATGCCGATGCCAAGATCAAGTTCTTCATGTTGACATGCCAAAGTCTTCAAGTTCAATTAGCAGAAAGGACTGAAGAAAGCAGTAAAGCTTTAGCAGCAAAACGCGAGCTACAAGCACGTATGGAACAAATTAATCGTGATGTTGAAGATGAAAGAAAGTCTACCTTTGAGATCACACAAAATATGACAGCACAGTACAAAGGCATGCAAGAAAAGTTATTAAATACAATAAATGAATTGGAAGAAAGTGTTCAAAGTTTAAATGATCAATTAGCAGATGCTGATATAAGACAAGAAAGATTATTAAAAGATAAGAATGCAATAATACAATTGAAAGATGACGAAATAGCAGAACTAAAGAATAAAATGGATGATATGGCAGAAGAATTCGGTGAAATGCTTAGAGAAACATTGGAGAAAATGCGCGAAAGAATTGAAGTTTCATCTGGTAGCTTTGATGCACCAGAATTACCTATTCAACAACGCATGGAGGAGCTCAAAGTATCCGAGCCATAATGGTCTAGTGGTAAAGGATGTTTTCTCTGCTTATGGGAGGGTATACAGATGAGAGAGAGAGACATTATGGAGAACAGGAAGGGCCTATCTATATTTATATTATAAATATTTTGTTCAATAAAGTCATAAATATATACGAAACGATAAAAAAAATCGCATCTTTAACGACAGCATCCTTTCATTTACAAAACTCCATAAAAAAAGAGTTTCCATCACTCCCTCTTGTTGCAATAAGAGCACCACCTTCTGGAAATAGTGGTATATTAGTTTATTGGCGGCTGCAAGTTTGAAAGGTATCTTAACGACGCCCAAGTCCTACAGTAAGGGACAACAGCAAAATATCTCTTAAGGCTTGGTGTGACGGCATTTATCCTAAGTATTGAAGCTCAATACTAATCTAAAATGAAGCAACGCCCAAGCAATCCTTCTGAAGGACGAAGACGTGCACAAGCTGCTGATGATGCTGAGATTATCAAATCAAGAAAAGAGAACCCATGGGAACACGATTTGGACTTAGTTAATGTGATTGAAGGAAAGGGTCGTGATGTAGCACGTAATCTTGACCCAAAGAAGCTCTTAGATGCTCTTGAAGGTAATATTGCTGAAGAAAAAATTACATTAAAATTACCAGGTATTGTAAAGGATCCCCTGGCAGAAGCTCTGAAGAACCACCCTCTTCAAATGGATCAACATAAATATTTAAAAACAAACTTAAAAAGATTTAATAAAAAAGAAAAAGAAGAAAAAAAAGCTAAAAAAGCTGCTTCTATAGCTGCAGCAGCAAATGCAACCACTAGTAACGGTTCAAAACGGCAAGTACCCAAAGAGGACGAAAGTATGAGCTTCGAAATAGATACATCTAATCCAGTATTTGCACGTGCTGTAAGTGATTTACCTGAATCAAAACAAAAGTCATTATTAGAAACATTAAGTAAAATTTCAAAATCTTTAGAATTTGGTGGATTATCAACAGAAGTTGATACCAATAGCAGTGTAGCGTCCAACGTGTGGTCCACTCAAGCTATGGAGAAAATGCAATCAAAAATACATCATATAACTGCTCATAATAATGATGATATATCGGTTAGATCACAAATGAGCATGAAATCTATAGGTGGACGTTCTGCATTATCAAATGCTACCGGACGGTCTGGTCAGGATAGCACGAGTTTGACTTCCAGTTACGCTACTGCAACGCAATACGGTAAATATGATACAGATGCATCAGAACAAAGTTCTATTGCTGTATTAAATCGTATAGGTGAAGGTATGCATTTAAATCCAGATAATGTACATAAACATAGTATTGTATTAGGGCGCGGACCATCTAAGACAATAGCTGCTGATATGGTAGCACCGACGGAGATCATGGCAGTGATGTCTACTGATTTTAATGTAAAATTGACAAATTATGAATTAGAAGCTATTATGAATAAATTTGATGTTGATAAACTAGGTATTGCATCTATGGGAGCTATATTAGGATCAAGTCAATTAGCTTACAGTAAAACAGTATACCAAAAACAAGTTGACAAAAATGCAAAAAATCAAAATATAGCAAAGAAAGAATTATTAGAAAAACGTGCTGAATATAAAAGCAAATTAGGGACGAAGGAGCTTGATGGTACTATAGTAGAAGGTACCATGAAACGTGATGCAATGAAAGGTATCATAGAAAAACTTGCTCAAGCTGCGTATTTAGCTATCCGAGGTAAAAATCTGAAATGCATTAATGATGCACGAGCACTTGTTACTCAGAAAGAATTCCGTTCTATATTAAATGAATTAAATTGTGGATTACTACCAAGAGAAATATCTATGTTAGAAAGAAGATATTATATAGCTTCTAGTGGAAGCGTCGATACCCGAGCCTTTCAAGTCGAATTTATAGCATTGGGAAAAGATGTTATCAAAGAACGAATGAGAGCTGAAGCATTGCAATCCTTCTTAAAAACATTAGCTAAAACAAATCCAGATAAACAACCACGTTATGCTGTAGATAATGATGGGCAAGAAGATGCAGCAGAGAATACTACTGTAACTGATACCAATTCAGTTGAGGTTGCTCCAGAGACGAAACTAACTTCAGATGAAGCACTCAATAAAGCTATCGCTGAAAATGATATAAAACCAATAGATAAAAGTAAATTTTCAATTGAAATGGCTGATGAATGGATTGCTAATCCTCTTGCAATGAAATCACCGGTGAAACGTGTCTTCAATGTATCTAGCAAGGTAGGTTCAGGAATCAACAATAGTAGCTTCAATTCTGCAGCTAATAATGACATATTTGCACCAAAAATTAAGAATACTATGATAAATAGCATGCTAGCTGCTGAAGATGCTGCTAAAAACAATTCTCGTGCATTAGATGGTGAAAGTGAAAAGAGTAGTGCCCAACAGTCCTCAATCGGTGACAATGCGTCCTCAGCAATACTAAGTCATGGTGAGATTCTGAAAACTTCAAATAAACCTAATATAACTAGTAACTATGATAATGATGATGCAAGTTCAATAGGCATGTCATCTTTGACAAGTGCTGCTGATATTAGCGCTCACCACGATGCGTTGGGTGGCAATATGTCAGTATGCGACACTGTCATGACTCCTAGTGCAGCAACACTTCTCCGTCAGAAGAAACGTGAAGAATTTTATATGAAAGATAATGCTCGTCGTGGTGGTCCACCTGTACCAACTGGATTTGAGTCATCTAGTAACAAAGGTTCATCAATAAATGGTACTATAAATGGAAATAATTCTATTACAAGTGGTGATGGGAAATCATCTATTGAATCTTCACTTGTTGGTATGTCCGTAACTTCTAATCGGTCTTATAGACCGCAAGCCGATATTGATCTGGGTAGAGATAATCCTAGTTCTAGTGCATTTGAAGAAAATATTGGTTCATTAGAATTACCATATGAATTACCATTATTTAATGAAAGTTCAACACACCAATCAAATTTATCTAAAACAAAATTAACACAGAAAGTAATTGAAGAACACGATCGCATAGGAGAAGATGAGACCAATCAAAACAATGAAATTCAATCCATTAGTACTGCACTTGTAGGTGATTTGACTGGAAAACGTGAAATTGCAATATTAAAGACACTTCATGGTTCAAGACCAACAACACGTGAAATCAAAGCGGCAGTAGAGCAACAGCGCTGCGAAGAAGAGCACGCACGTCGTATGAATGAGCGTCTAGTGGAAGAGAAAAGAATTTATGATGAAAAAATTGCTAATGAAAAACATGAAGCAAAATTATTAGCAGAGGCACAAGCAAGACTATTAAAAGCTGAAAAGCTAATAACAGAAGAAAAAGAAGTAGCTCGTGTAGCAGAAGCAAAGAGAGTTGCAGTTGAAGCAGAAGCAAAGTTACAAGAAGAAAAGGCAGCAGCTGTATTACGAAATGCTGCGAATACTGCAGCTATAGAAAAGAGTGAAATGTCACGTAAATTAGCATTGCAGGCAGCACAACTTCAAAAGGAAGCACAAGAGCATTCTAAAGCAGTAATTTTACAAGTGACAGCGGACAGAGAAATGGCTTCAAGACCTAAAACTCAAGAGAAGAAACCACCATTATCACCACCACCACGTAGCAGACAAGAATCTCGACCTGGTACGAGAGGTCCTCTTGGTGGCAGCAGAGCTAGTAGTAGTCATAATAGAAGTCAATCTGATATTAAGATGGAGAAGCAGCCTATTCAATCAGGTATACCTCTTCCAGTTAGATTAGTTGGAACTCCACAACTTGTACCATCACCTATCACAATAGATGAATCTAATGGCACAACTGAAGCTACTAGTTCTAGAAGTAATGGTTTCAGTATGATTCCTGTCAGTGCAAAACATGCACAACAATTATCTGAAACATCGACCACAGTACATACAGTTGCACCAATCGCTGTAAAACCAACAGCTGCTATAGCTAGTTCTGCCCCTCAACCATCACCTGCATTTGAGTACGACCACCAAGCAGACTATGAGTATCCTGAGAGATTTGGTGCTAATATTAAATATAAATGTGACACATTAGATAAGCAGTTAGTTTCAATTGATACTCTTGAAGAATCTGAGGACCTCGACATGAAGGCATTGTCTGATGCATATTATTTCATGGGTATGTATAGAAATGACGAAGGAAAACATTTGGATGCATTAGCTGGATTAGAAAGGTCATATAGATTATATGAATGGAAAGAACCTGATGTTATTATACGCCGTTTGAAACAGTTAGCATTATTGGCTGCCGCTGTTGACGGTATGTACGAGAAATGTCAAAGACTGTGTCTTGAGCTGCAAGATGAAGCAGACACGCACTATGGCATTGAAGATAATGAATATGCTCGTGTATGTTATTTTATTGCAGAAATAAAGGCTGGATTTGAATTAAATACTGATGCTGTAGATTTACTACATAAAGCTATCACTATATTTGATGATAATTTGGGTGAGAATAATGCTGAAACTCTCCATAGTAAACACGCTCTTGCTCATCTTATGAGTGGTTCTAATCGTGATAATGAAGACGAAGAGGTTGTACCATATGATGAGAATGATGATGATATTGAAGGTAATGAAGGTGGTACTGCTGCTGGTGTATTAGAAGAGTTTGATTTATATGGTGAACATTGGGAAGTATACGAAACTACCACTGATATAGGTGAGACACATATCTACTATCTTGCACAATTAGCTGGTACTCAACATTCTCAGTGGGAAGATCCAAGAACTCACGGCATTATTGACTTTATTGAGGATGGCAAGACTGAAGATGAAGATGATGATAATGATGGATATGATCTGGGTATTCATACCATTGTTGGCTTGCCTATAGGAGCTTCAGGTAATAAAACACCTAAAAAAAATAATATAAGTAATAATTTATTAGAATTAGATGATCCCTTACGCATGTCACTCGACAATGATGATGATGCTGCTGATGTTGGAGCCTATGATGCTCATACATGGCAGACTAAAAGACTAAATGAAGAAATATCCATGGCCTTGGGTGATACTGAAGTTGCTGTTAATCATGAAGATGATGATGATGTGTTAAATGCAAGTTCCAGTAGTGTAGTTAAAGGTGCATTAAATAATGAGAAATCAGAAGTAGATCCACAATTAGCCATGGGAAGTCGTAAACGAAATGAAACTGAACAAATGCAAACGTTTTCAATGAAAGGATCAATAAAGATATGATGAAAGGATAAAATGTACATGATGGTTACTTTATTTTGTAAAATTTATTGTTTTATAGTGTTTATAACTCTATCAAAAAACCTGACAAACTATACTATATATATTTTTTGGTACCATTTCTTTCTATCTCAAGCTTGAGATAGAAATGGCAATGAAATGGAGATAATTAATTCTTACTAGCATCAAGAACAGGATTCGAAGCACTAGTGTCTGCTAATGCAGCCATTTTAGCCGCATTTATAGCCTCCGCCTTCTCATCATGCTTCTTTTTCCAGACGAAAAAGCCTCCGCCTCCCAAGAGAACAATAAGGGTTATGATGAGACCAGGCAATGCTCCACTAGTGTTAGATGCGCTGTCAGTTTTAGAAGTAGTACCTGGTGGTGGTGAAACAGGATTATCTTCATTTAAAGCACGATTGATAAAGAAGTTCACTGATAACTGCCTATATCCACTACTTGGACTACTAGCCGTGCCACTTCCTGCCGTGCCGGCTGCCCTAGCTTTTAATTCCATATAATTATTACCAGTATTTGTGGCAACAGGCCATACAGGCATAGAAGTATCAGATACAATAGGATTAGGATCACCATTATAAGCAAATGTTATCCAATATTTTTGCATTAACATTGATAAATCTTGTAGCTCTGGTGGTGGTACCCACGTCGGCGATGGTGATGAAATGAATGATGCAAAGTTGTTAAAAACAAATGGTTCATCTAATGTATGAAAAGCACCTAAAAGTGCCACAGTAGAACCTACACCATTTTGATTAAATAAATAACGAAAAGATTTGAGCCCCCTTTTTGACATGGCACCCGTGACAAGAGCTTGCGTCGAAGTGAAGGCTAAATCAGTTTGAGAAGCAACGTACCTACGATATGCATTTGTAATAGCACCTTTAACACATAAAGGGCTTGTTGGTTCAAATGTACATAAGCCATAAGTAAATTCTTGAAATTGTGTTGTTAACAAGTTATAATCATTTGCTATGTATGTAGAAGCTAATAAATTGGCATCAGACATACCAAACTCGATATCATCCATTGTCTTACCTTCTACAGATGCTGTTAGTGCTTGACCAGTTGTAGCAAATGCTGCAGCTATTTGTGTTTTTAGTCCATCATCTGTGGTACCATACGGCCCTCCAACACCTGCCACGGCAAAAGCCATCATTTCGTCTGCATTACTACCGAATATTATAGGAACATTAGGTAAATTTTGATCATTAGCAGTGCCTTTCATAATAGAATTTAAGGGTGTATCATATAAAAAATAACCATCAATATTTGGCATTACTTGTAATAATCCAGGATATCCTAATCCACCATCGTTTTTACTAGCGCCAGCATAATGAGTAGCGTCACACGTGTAAGCAGCAGCAGGAGTAAGGTTACGTAAGCACGTCATTTCACTGTCGTTTGGTCCACCATTATCATCATCCATTGGACCACCACTAGTTGCCCCACCGCATTGATTGATACTACTACAATAAGCACCAACACCTTCAGCTAATGCTTTTGGTTGATACAAATTTGCACAATAGGATGATTCTGCTATAGCACCCGAGAATTTACCTGTTGCTAATGGTGATGCTAGCAAAGCACATACGCTATATGCACCAGCAGATTCCCCAAAAATTGTTACTTTACTTTTATCACCACCAAAAGCGGCAATATTGTCTTGAATCCATTGCAACGCCATAATTTGATCCAGCATGCCGTAGTTGCCAGATGATCCATTCGACCCAGCTTCTAAGCTAAGTTTAGGATGTGCCATGAAGCCTAGACCACCTAGACGATATTGAATCGAAACCACAATGACTTCTTTACCAACATCCATACTTGTCTTTACAAGATTAGTACCATCATATACATCTAAAGCTGGGTTCGCGTCGACAAATGACCCACCATGAATCCATACCATAACTGGTAACAGTGTTGGAGATGATGTTACACGTTTAGGTGCCCATATATTTACATTATTACAATATGCTTCATTGCCTAATGTCTGTCCACCCATTACTTGGTAGCAAAGTTTTGGCTCCAGTGCTTGATATGCACCATTATAGCCATTATGTTTTTGTGGTGGCATCCATCTTAAATTTCCGATTGGTGGTGCTGAAAAAGGTATACCTAGCCATTTATAATATTGCTGGCCTGTTGTTGATGATGGTATATTTTGAAGAGTTCCAGTTACGACACCATATTCTGTGGTCACAGAGCTAGTCAAAGCTTGCACTGTGACAGCTATACATACAATTATTGCAACTAATAATTGCATGATAGTTAGATAAACTTCACAAGAAGATTTACAATAAATATGATGGCAAACTGGATCACACTATGTACACTATGGCATGAACAGTGAAACTCAATCTTCAGCGTGTCACCGTCCGCCAATAAAAACAAAGAGTTATATATGTAGGAAGTAGGGTCACAATGGGAAAAAGTATAGGTCAATGGGAGAACCAATGCATATTCTTTATTTTTTTATTAGGTTTTTGTAGAAGTTGAGAGAGTAGTGTTGCAAAGTCTGGCTATCACTTGGTACCAAGAGGTAAAGGATCTGATATAAAGAACCTTTACAATGTTGACACTACAGGTTATGCTATTGGCCATGATTTGTGTTTTCATGGTAACCTTAGTGGTGATTAACTGGGAACACACACCACTAGCATCACTTCATAATAGTAGCATTGATGCTGGCAGTGACAGTGGCAATGGTAGAGTAGTGGTTATCGAGCATCCAGTCCTACCAACTGTATTTAGACACAAGAAATGGAATTGGTCAAAGAAAAAACATGGAATAGAACCAGATAGCATCGGATCTAGAATAGAGGAGACATTAGCACTTGCTCATGCTCATGCCAAATCTCTCTCTCAACAATTAGATAGAACAAATACCAGTCAAGGTAATTATGGAATTGATAGCGCTGCCTGGAAGCAATCTACGGATCATTATAAGCCCAAAAGAAAAACACAACAAAATATATTTAAAATGTATGGTTTTAAAGGATCAGACGTACTACGTGATATATCTCAAGTGAAAGGTAAAGGAGCCAAACGTGTGGATACTGATGCACATACGGGACACGATGTGGCGGAGGACACAAAACACGGTACAAATCATTTTATTCCTTCAATTAGGAACAAAATAGGTAATAATCAGGTATGGGGCGATCTATTACAATTACAGAAAGTTGCCCAAGATCAAGCTGAGAAAGTTGGCCTTGATATTGGACTTCTTGGTTCTCCCGGGAGTCATAAATTACTGACACCTGACGATCAATTTCATGCAAAAGAAGCAGCATCACATACATCCATTGCATTAGTAGCATTGTGTCGAGATAGTGCAGCATTTGAACAATGGTTATATCACTATCTTGTGCGCTTGAAGTTCGAGCTCATGATACTTCGTATTGAAGATTGTCCGCGATGCAAGAAGTTAATTGATAATTATAATAATATTTATAAAAAAGAATCGATTGCTTCTGGCCATGATTCATATGGCGAAAGGATTGTTGCCGTATATAGTGATGAAATAGAAGTTCACGACCCACATAATATGCGAGCCGTGTTCAATGGTACTCATCATAGTATTAATAATAATTATCACACGATGCAAGATAGGCAGCGTGAATTTGTCAATGATGCTCTATTGTTATGTAAACAAAGGGATATTGACTTCTTACTACATTCTGATGCAGACGAGCTCTTATATGTACAACCAAATGCTTTAGATGCGACTATACCCAAATATTTACAACTACGTATTGTGTTAAGTCAACTGCCTTCAAAATATGATAATATACACATGGATAATTATGAAGCATTGTATCCTACATTTAATAAAGATACTGATGACAAATGTTTCATTTCAGATAGATATAGACGATGTTGGGAAGGTAAATGTGTCGCATATGCCAACGGTAAATCTATCGCACGTGTACAAGGGAGGGGATGGAGAGGTGTGGGCCCAATATCTGCTCATGGCCCACATTGGTTCTCAGGTCTATCATATGATTATACAAAGATCTTTCCTGTCAATCCTGAATTAGCTATATTACATTTTGATTCATGTACATTTGAACAATGGGAAGAAAAGTTTTGGTTATTACGTGAAATTAATAGTACAACATTAATGCAATTACCTTTTCCTTTCTATCGAAAGTCAATTACTTTACAACAGTCAAGAGAACGTAGTATGGAAGAGTCTAGTGTTACTACTCAGAACAAGGCAAAGACAAAAAGTGATAATATTGTTTATGAAACGGATTTGTCATATCAAACGTATACTAAAGATGCTATTAAATTCTATCGAAAAGAAAAAGTTGATACGTACTATACACATGATTATTATCTATTTAAGTACTGGGATGGGACAGAAAAGAGGCCAAGTACCATTAGGAATGTGGACAGCAGTAGCAGTAGTATGAGTGAAGTGAAGACCAGTTTTATTCCAGATGCAGAAGGTGTATATAATAAAGCTTTATTTCATAAGAAAGGTTCCAAATTTTTCGAAAAGCACACGAAGCAAAAAAGGCTTAAAGTGAAGTTCGATGATGGAGTGAACTAACCAGTCCTAAGCCACAATTGTGATCAAGTATATTGTCGTAAATTGTTTTATAGTGTAGTTATAAGTTGTTTTATTTATATAACATGCATGCTATTATTGCTTACAATTTAATACTAATATCTTCTCTATGTACGAATA
>JACKZZ010011680.1_pt1 | contig 19632 bp, 6 predicted proteins | sample 8027871 | NCBI WGS metagenome assembly JACKZZ01 (sample SAMN15724774, study PRJNA655200) | protist metagenome | isolation source: fluorescence activated cell sorting (FACS) single amplified genomes of... | place: USA: West Boothbay Harbor, Gulf of Maine | collected 2000-07-19
TCCGCGAGCGGTCGCGCGAGCGTGAGGAGCGGGAGAAGCAGCATTTGGAAAAGGAGCTGGGGGTTTTCTGGAAAAAGGAAGAGGAGCTGAAGGCGCGCGTGTCCGCGGACCAGCTGGACGATCGGTTTGAGTCGCTGTACGAGGACGCGATGCAACGACTCGAGGCCCAGGAGCAGCGAAAAGCAGCGAAGGCCGCAGAGGAAGCGACCGCCCTCCGCGCAGCGCGGGAGCGGGTCGCTATCGACATCGAGGCCAACGCAAGCACCGTGGCTCCGAAGCGAAAATACAACAAGGACTCCACGGTGTTTGACGTGCTGTACCAGAACGCGACCGTCCGGAAGAAGGCGATCGATCGGCGGAAGAAGGAAGAGGATTACGATCTGCAAATGGACATGCGGCGCGCTGGCGCCCACGTGCGGAACAAGGTCAAGCGGCAGTACGACAAGCACTGCGGGCCCGCCATGAAAAAGGTCCGGGAACAGTCTTCCACCTTCGAGCGGCTCCACCTGCGGACGGACCAGCTCATCGAAAAGTGCACGACCGAAAGCGGCGCCATGTCTGTGAGCTCGCTGCCGCGGTCGATTCTGAAGCAGAAAGAAAAAAAAGAGCACTACGCGCTCGGCCCGGCCGCGTGTTTCGAAGCCGAGCTGGCGACCTTTGATCCGCAAACCGGGGCACGAAAGAGGGTGGACTACGCCCACATTCAGAACCTGCACGATCAGCACTTGATCAAACAGGTCCGCCGCGTGCAGCTGGTCATCGCACGGGACGTTTTGTGGGACCGGCTCTTGCGGCTGGCGCGGGAGCGGGTCGCGCAGACGACGAACGGCACCGGGATGGAACTGCATCGCAAACTGCAGAACCTCGACACTGTCGCCAACCAGGTCACGTTTTTGAAGGAGCAGGTGGATCTGTTGAAAGCCGAGGCGACGCGACGGGAGCGCGAAGAACAAGCGGAAGTAGTAGATGTTCGCGTTGATGACACGACCGCCTCTGGCGCAGCAGCCCGGGCTAATAGTAAAACTCTTGCGGAGGTAGACGACATCCCAGCGAGATTTTCACCCGCAAGCCGTGGCAAGAAGGTGAAGCAAAAGCAGCCGTGGCAGCCGCACTGGCACAAGCTGGACGTGCTCGAGCGGGTGCAGCCGGACCGGAAAATTTTGGAAACCGTCCTGGACAGGGAGGATGCTGACGAGACGGCGAAGAGCCACGAGGTTGCGGAGTTGGTGGCTTTCGCGGAGACCCGGGTCTACAACAAGGCGTTCTCCAAAGACAGCAGCACCGGCATGGTGGTCAAAAAGAAGGACACCACGACATCATCGCCGGCGACTGCGTTGAGCGCCCAAGAATTGAAAGAACTGGTTAGGGACTTCGAACAGCGGTACCTGGTAGCGCGGGAAAAGATCCCCTTCCTCGCGGACGCCTATGACGTGTCCGTGAAGCAGACCCGGGAGGCCGCGGCGAAGTCGGCCGGATTTAAGGACTTGGAGCTCACCAGCAGCAAGGAGGTCATCGCACACACCGCGAAGCGCCGCGCCATTACGACACACCCGCTGCAGCACATGAAGGCCAATTCAGGTAGCCAGTCCAACCACTCCATCACGAGCAGCCTGCGTGTCACAAGGCCGGGGGCTACTTCGAAAGAAGCGGGAGCCGACGCAAAAGCGGCCGGGAAAGGAGTTCGAATCGCTGCAGCACCTTTATCATCCGCGGGAGTAATCAACGATATCTTGGAGGGTGGTGCGGAGTCTGACGCGCTGATGCAATCCGCCGGGGACGAGATGATGCCCGACCACGACCGCGACATGCTGTCATCTGCGGGGGAGCAAATGCACTCTGCGGGCGAGGAAGTTCATCTCGCGTCGAGCAAAAATGAGAAAGAACCCGGCCTCAAGGGGGGCATGCGGAGATCGTTTTCCAATCCAGGGTCGAAGCAGACGAGAAGAATGCAGGACCAGAAGCAAACCAGGCTCGCGTCCCGCTGGCTGGCGTCGCAGCACCACAGTCCCCCGAAGTCGCAGCCGAGACTGGTGAAGCAGGTGGAGATTGTGAATCTGACTGCCACGGAGACGAAGACCGGGAAAAAGTCCACGGTGTTGGTGGACCCCAGCGAGTCGCTGCTCGACAAGCACCGGCGTCTGACCGCGGAGGCGGAGCTGATGCGCGCTTTGGCGTTGGAGGGCGGCAAGCCTGCGGCGGACCTGGCGAACGTGGCGGACAAACAGCGGGCCTGGCTCACGGAATCCGAGTTCTTGCAGAATTCGGAGCTGGTTTCCCCGCGGCGAAAATTGTTCAACCCCCGCACCCGGGTCCGCAGCATGTCGCCGTCCAACAGCTACAACGCCGTGGACGGGAAGTTTCTTGCGAAAAACAAGGCCCTGCTCTTCCACGATGAGCAAGTGGAGGTGGCGTTGCGCGAAGCCACTGCGGACCTTGTGGAGGTGATGGAAAAGCAGCTGTTTCCGGAGGGCTTGTTTCTCCCAATAACAAGAAGTTCTGGTGTTACCAGCACTCTCGACGAGCAGTTCAGGGACAGCAATGCGAAAATCGCGAAATTGCTGTCCTGTTCGAGGGGGTTCAAGCAGCCGCCGAAAGCTGCTGGAACAAATCTCTCTTCAACATCAGCTGCAATAAAGACCTCATCTCTAATGCAAATAACCGGCGACGACGCGCTTGCCTCCCTCGCCGCGAAGCAGCAGGAGAAGATCACCACCCTGGCGCAGCACGCGCGGTTCGTGATTGCGGACGAGTTCGGCGACCCGCGGGACGTAGTAGTGGACTTGAAGCCGATAGACAGCTTCACGGGCCAGAATCGCGGCCCTCTAGGTGCCACGCGGCAAACGTCGTTCCGCGACCTGGACCGCAAGCAGGGGAAGCACCTCCGCCACGACGCGCGCAGCCCGTCGCGGATCGCGCGGACCATCCAGGCGCTGGACTCCGGGAAGTTGAACTTAGAGGAAGTGGTTCGCCTCACGATCGCGAAGTGCCTGACGACCAGCGAGAACAACGTGAACACCTCAAACAGCACGCGGAAGGAGAGCGTGCTGAAGAAGCACAACGTGCTGGTCACCCAATCCGTGCTGGAAACCGAGCTGACGCGGCAGTTCGAGCGATACGAGAACAAGAAGGAGATCGACTTCAAGACGCTTGCGTTCTACTGCCGCCAGATTTTGGCGCTGGTGATCAAGCGGAAGCACGCGCACGTGCAGAAGGCGCGCGAGGAGCAGGCGGCGGTAAAGATCACCGAGGAGCTGCGGAACGCGCAAAGCAAGCGGAGGGCGGAAGTCGACGCGTACCGCAAGCGGTTTCTGGACTTGACCCGGTTCGAGCACACGACCGTGCGCCCGACGATCGCGCACCCCTGTCTGATCGGCACGGAGAAGGAGAAGGAGGAGAGCCGCCAGCAGCTGGAGCAGACGCTGGGCAAGAAGCTGGAGCGCGCGGAGAAGGTGCTGGCGTTGACGGCGCAGCGGAGGAGCGAGAGGCGCGGGGCGGAGAAGAAGAGTCACGATCACCAGGAGATGCTGCGGAGCAGTCGAAGCGGTTCGAAGATGGCCAGTGGTGCGGCCGCCGGCGGGTTCTTTGAAAACGCGACTCAGTGGATTCCGACGAAAAACGTCAAGGCGGAGAACCGGAAGTCACTCGCGGGCGCAACAAGTTCATCTTCCGACGCAGTGGTGAACATTCAGGAGATGGTCAGCGAGATTCAGACCTACGGCTACCAGCCTGCGGAGCGGGTTTCCCACGCGGCCAAGATGGCGCTCGCGAAGAGGAAGGAAGAAAGACGGCGCACGACGTCCGTCGGATTCGCCGCGCCCGACGTGCTGAACTTTTCCGTGTCGGACCAGGGAACCGAACAGATTTACAGCACTACTTCGGGGGAAGAAGCGGAGATGTCGTATCCCCGCCCGCGGCCGGTCGAGACGGCACTGTACGACGGGCAGCTCGACTCCGAGTCAGAGGACCATGTGGAGCTAGACTCCAGCCTCGGCGCAGGTCCTACTTCTGGCGACATTCTGTCGCCGTCCAAAGATAATGTCCTGTCCTCGACCAACGAGAGCGCGCCGATCACCGGCGCGTCAACAGACGGACAAGTGACGAGGATGAAACAAGGAACTAGTGATCTCGAGGCTGGACCGGCAGAAGCGCGAGTGCCGAGTACGCTTTACCAGCTGGGCCAGAATTCCGACTCCTCCTTAGAGGAGAGGCCAGACTTCATGCCGGGCGAGCCGCAAAACGCGGTTTCGACCGCAGATCGCGACGAGCAAAACCTCCATCGGTACTACACCACGGCCAGCATGGAAGAGTTCGAGAGCGACGCGGACGCTAACGCAGGTGAAGCTGTGGATTCGAATGAGGAGAAGAATCCTGCTGCAGCTGCGCCCTCCATCAGAGCCTCGGCTGCCGCCGCCTCCGGTTCCGTAAGTAGAGCCTCCGACTCCGCACGACTGTCAGCTGGTACATCATCGGGGGGTGCCGTGAGCAACTATCCGGAGAGCAGCACCGTGGACCCGCTGGCTTCCGCCGCCGAAAAGATGATTTCGCAGCAAGATTCTGCGATTTTGAAAGAGCTCGAGGAGGACGCTGGCGCCGTGCCAGCCAAAATTTTAGAAGAAGCCGTAGACTGAACTGCTCAAGGCGAGCCGTAAAGGAATTTTGCGCAACACAAGTAAGTACCCCTTCATTGTTGTTTGTGCGACACATTTTTTTACGGATATATTCTTCTAGTTGTGTGTGTTTTCTTTTTGTTTCAAGTTTTTGCTTTCAGGACCAAACCAAATATTTTTCGCACCAACACCGCGAGCAAGCTGTTTCTAAAAAAATTGAGCGAAGCGAACTAATTCTCTTCGTACCCAAGGTGTTCTTCCGCCACTTTTTGATTGTAGTGTTTGCCGGCGGTCGAAATCTTGCAATTGTAACGACCAGAAAAGTACTAGTTCGTGGACAATCTTCGGTACCGGTAGAAAGGCAGAGCAAATGTACGAAATGATCCCAAAGTCAGGCGGAGATCCAAATCGAGATCTGGAAATAGAAAGCGATCTTCAAGGCCTGTTAAGATCGATTCTCCAAGGTTCAAAAAAGTATTGGCCATGTCGGTTCGTTCCCAATAGCTCGGTTACGCTTTCTATTGCAGGCGTGCCCGTGACCTGATTCTGAAATTGGTGAAGCCACACAATCTCAATTCGCATCCAAGTGTTTTTTTTCCTTCTCTTGCAGCCGAATGTCAATGTGATGACGCTACGCAAGTTTTTGATGATTCGGTTTTTCACTTGAAGTCGTAAAACGAAATATTAGAAGAGAAAAACTAAGACAACTTGAACATTAATTTGAGCCAGATCAAGAACTGTTCTTGATCGGAAAAAATTCTTGCACGCAGGACATAATTGACCAATTGCAGAAGTTGGAAAGAGATTGAATGCTTGTTGGGAAAGAGAATGCCTGACCCAGTGGCCGAACCTGAAAAGGCCCCGCGCTGTCGCGACGACCGCAACCCGATCGGTGTGTGCGCGTGCGACAAGCGCGACGAGCCCAGCTGTTGCTGTGTGTGGTTCTGTGCGCCGTGCGTGTTTACCAACTACGAAGGTTGCAACCTCGTCGCGGTGCTCGTCTGGCTGTTTCCCTTTTTCTTCGCGCCCTACGTGTGGTGCTGCTGGCAGCCGCCCATCTGGGGCCGGCACTACAACAAGGAGCGGATTCTCATCGGGCAAGCGCACAAGACAAAGTTCGTCGCCGCCGGATCGGCGGCCGCCGCGGGGAACGCGTGCGGCGCGCAGGCGTTCCCGGAGTGGAATGACGACGTGAACAGCTTTCGGTGGAGTTCCCTGGTGAACGAACAAAACAGCTACATCGAAAATTGCGAAGACGAGGAGGAGTTTCCGCTTGTTCTCGCCCAGCCCGGGGGAAACTACATCGGCGGGAACTAGAAGACAAGTAGGATTTCGTAACTCGGGCGGCAGATTTCATCCAGACGGGAGATGGTGAAAATGGATGGTTCCAGATGACGCTGCGAAGCTTCAACATCTGTGAGTTCTGTTTGTGCTCTTGTAGAACAAGAACCTAACTGAATAGATGCTGATAAGTGTTGTTGCAACAAGGAACTCAAGGATGTTCTTGAGAAGATGCCCCACGACGAAGCGACGAAGTGATTATCAGTTGTCGAATCGAGCGGACATACAGCGCTGCGTTGTGATGGTCGCCTAATGTAACGAGGAACCAGGGAAAACGAAAAACAATCATGCGGCACCACGCAGAATCCCCCTTTTTTCCCGCCTATTTCCTAAGAAAGTATAACATATCCCAGGCGGAGGAAAGGAAATATCGAAAAAGCATCGAACATTAAAAGAACAGCTGTAAGAAAATGTTGTCAAACGGTGCGTGGAGGAACGACGGATAGTTGCGTGGTCTGCTCACCTCCGTCGCACTCCGGAGAGGACTGTACGACTACCGTCGTGCCTGCACCACCGGGCTTAATTGAGTGGAAAGTACATGACTAGACCTGGACGGTGAAGAGAAATACAAGTACGCACTACGTACTTACACCTGCATTGATGTCCACCGCATTTGTAGTTGAGCATTCATCGTGGAGCCTCGAAGTGCGCGCCTAGCTGTGTTGCGTAAACGCAGTGCGCACGCGCGTTTTGTGGGACCACAGCAGACAAGGTTTTGATGAGACACAGCACGCTACAACAAGTCTTTGGAAAAAAGAAAGCACATCCTATTGACGCTTTCGTCGAAGTCGCGGATGCGCAGCGCCTTCTAAAAAGGAGAAGCAATCCATTCGGAGGAGCATGTTCTTTCCTGGTGAACTCGTGTGGTTCTCGTAGCATATGATCCATAAGTGATGTAGGAGAGAAGGTGAACAGGCGGCCTGGAGTACATTACAACTACTCGTCTTTGTCGTGCTTCAGTTTCGAGCGTGTAAAAAAGCGTATTTTCTTTTGTACAGTGAGTTATATGCGAAGGAAACTCGTCATGCTGATTTGGAGCATACGTAAAACAATTTTCATCCAGGAATGAGTCCGGTTACGGGAGACAGATGTGAAGATGAAAATGAGGTGGTGATAATTCTCACACGGGAGACGGGCAGCAACGCTAAGCTGCAAGATGCGGTACTGGAGGGGATACACCGACGTGATGCAGAACTTGGACAGAAAATCGCAGTGCGGTTCCTGGAAGCGCCGGCCGTGTGTTTCCGCCCGTTGCCAATCGAGCGGAAGTTGCTCGAGGGAGCCGACGGACAAAGATGCTTTTCTTGGGTGTGCCTCACCTCACCCGAGGCTGCGAGGCAATTTTGTCGTGCGCTAACCGCAGACCCAGGGCTGTTTCTCGCTTCTCTTCTAGGCGGAACGACGGGCCGTCCGAGCGGAGATGATGAAACCGCCACTGCTATTAAACATGTTGAGGCGGCAAGGATAGCCTGCGTGGGTGAGGCGACAGCGGAAGCGCTGCAAGTGGCTGTTGAGACGATTTTTTCTACTTCTGCTGCAGGAAACGAAGATGGTAGTGCCAATTCTGCTCCTCCCACACCCGCGCAGCGGCAAGAAAAAGTTGAGAAGCAGCTGCAAAAAGTCAAGCAGTGGGCGGAAACGCACAGTGCCGACTGCTTCATTCCCCCAACCGCAAATGCTAAGGCGCTCGGGAAAACGCTGCCGATCCGAGGACAGAAGGAGCCTGTCGATGGTGAGGGCTCCGCGCATTTTCCAAAAAATGTCAACCGAGTCCTTTTGCCCTGCAGTTCAGAGCAAAGGCCCGATTTAGCGCAGGGATTGACTTCGCGAGGCTTCGCCGTCGTGTCTCTCGCTACGTACGCTACGGGTGCGGTCGAAAGTCCTCCGTCGGAAGTGGTGGAAAGCGGTTGCTTATATGGAGGGCCGACACACACCGTCGTACCGAAGAGCACCAGGCCCACGTGTTTGTGGACATTTGCATCCCCCTCCGCTGCGCAGGCGTGTTCGCGATGGTGCGAGCAGGGGACAGATTTGCAGACGGGCTCGGTGCAGGCCGCTGCCTGCATAGGGGAAACGACTGCGGAAGCGTGTCGCAGGTTTTTTCCGCACGCAGAGGTTTTTTGTCCGGACGACAGTCCGGGGGTAGGTCCGTGGGCGGAGACAATTATAGCGTGGCTCGCTAATACTACTAAATATGACAAAGAGCAGCGGACTGGAGGTTGTAGTGCAGGAACAAGAACAGTAGTAGAAAGTGATGGTGTTCCCTCGGCCCAAATGAGGAAGCTTTCTTGCGACGCCGAACTTCAAAGACACGGCAATGTTGATTCTTGACAGTTAGAAGAGCAGCCGCCAAGCAATGACAGCAATTGCTCGCCTCAGAAGGAAGCGAGGCGTTTGTTTCCTCGCCCGCGCCCTGTTGCCTCGCTCCGATATTTGACCACTATCAGTTTGTATGCATCGCAGCACTTCTGCTGTAAAGGATTTGTGGAGAAGATCGTGGATCGCAGAAGATCAACAGCGAGAACGTGCTGTCCTAAAGGGTTGTGAAATTAAAAGTACTGTTTTGGTTTGCACAAAAAAAAATCTGAAATGCAAATCTCGGTTGAAAAAATGAATGCAAAGCTCTCAGATCGAGTTCCATTCACTCAGCTCTCATTCGTGTTTGATCGCTCTAAAGAGGGACGAAATTATACGTTGCCGGATCTAGGATCTTGCCAAGGAGTTTGTAAGTTTCTGCATCATGATTGCAGATTGGAAACTAGCGCACGAAATGTAAATGCGGCCATTCACCAGAGAAGAATCATCCGACCAGACTATTAGCATTTGAAGATCTACTTGTTTCATGGGAAAAGCAGAATAACGATGATCAACGCAAAGTTCAAATTGACGATCGTATTCGTCCGTCTGATGGATAGGAAAAACGAAACACCAGGTGGTGTAAAAAGCATTATTTTTCTGGACAAGTTCTCCAGGGCGCCTTTAGACGTAGGTAGAAAAGACCTCATGATATGAATGGATTGTTGACACGTTAGCCTAGCGATATTAGCCCGAAGTTGTATTATCACGAGTATCAGATTAGTTACGTATACGTGATTTGCTTTTCCTTGCCGCGCTAAGTAAAGCACTTGCTTTCCCCCGTTTCCATGCGAGAAGATCTATGTTGATCTTGCTTTCCTAAAGATCTCTATGTAGCGGCGACGTTTTGTGAAAGATAAGTGTCTGTTGCTAGCTATAGTTTAATGCTGCAAGAACTACTAATTCTTTAGCTGTATTCCCATATTTCATGCGAACTGTCAGCCATTGACGGTGTTTTCTGGCGGAGGACTGTAACGCTAACGTTGAGTACATCCACCTAGTGAACAAATCAACCTATCTTTTACGAATTTCAGCAAGCGGAAAACAAGGCAAGGTCCTTAAAACCTGGGACTAACTGTAAGATGATTCTGCGGCAAGTTTACATCGTTACGGCTGCAAATCCAAGAATTTTGGCAACGTGTGCGCACTAGAAAGTTGCATGCTTCTAGCCACACACTCAAATTCCAACCTGGAAAATGTACATGTTTGGTAAAAAAGGCCAACAGCAGCTGCAACACGCGAACAATAAGACCAGCGGAGACGATGATGGTGTCGATGGTCCGAGTCGGAGGTCGAGCAGTCCGATAGCCATGGGCCGGGAGAGCACGACCTGCTGCGAGTCGGATTCCGGGATGGAGAAAGTCGCATCCTGGGAGGTAAGGGATGTGGATTTTGCAAGTCAAGGAAGCGCAACAAGAGCGCGCGCTGCCAGCCACGAAGATGCGAAAAACGCTGCGGATCGCCCGCTGCCGCGGAACCGTTTCTCTGCTCGCGAGACGGTGAGCTCGTACGGCGGAAATTTGAAGAATGGACCGCTCCCATTCTCGCAGCGGAGCAGTCGCCGGAATTCCGTGGCGTCAGTGAACGAAGGACGCGATGACGACGTGAATTCTGAGCGCAGCGAAACGAGCATATTCATTCCCCATCACGACGGCTCTTCCGGCGCAGGTTTCGGTAGTGGGTTTTACGGGTCCATGATGCAGGACCAGATAATGCAGACGCAGGGGAACAAGGCAGCCGTGACAGAAGCAGAAAATGCGGAACAAGAGGAGATGGCGCAGAACAACGACCACGATGCGCAAAAGCGGGTCAGTTGCACGGCCTCTTGGGGCTTTTGGACGTGGGCGGCGGTCGTGTTGGCGACCCTATCTATTGTGGGTGCGCTCGCGGTGGGTATCTTCTACCTGGTCAAGCACTTCCAGGGTAGTGGCGGAAGTGAGCAGAAGATGCAGCTGCTCCAAATAGCTCCCGAGTTTTCTTTCAAGGACCTGCTTCTGGCCATATCTGCATCCGCGTCAGTGAATAACGGCGGGGCTCTGCAGCAGCAGGCGGCGGCTGACGTGGATGCCGCCCCCGACCAACCAGAAGCAGGTGTGCAGAGCGTACACTTTTTGGCACCAAACAGGTCGGTGCAGGGAAAGCAGACGGCGATGATGCACAGAGAAGCGACAGAGATGTCCACCGCGTTCCAACACCTCGCCCAGCACCCGCACGAGCACTACCCGGAACATTGCAAAGTGGGGGACAACGATCGGTTGACGCCCAACCAGAAGCTGCTTTGGATGCGGCTGGTGAACATGCCAATCGGCCCACTGGATCGGTTGGGCGCCGAAGGGCGGGAGTCGGTCATCCGGGTGGCGGACGCTCGGAAAACGTCGCTGAAGGAGCTGAAGCAGCGACTCGAAGCCGGTCTCCGACAGCATGTGAAGAACCTGAAGACGTTTCTGAATTTATTCGTCGATGCGGCGGAGCAACAGCCGGGCGATTTGGAGAACTACGTGGATGCCGTGCTGGAGCGCGCCAAGATTCCCGTTTCCGAAGTCGGTGAAAAGGCATGCATCGCGGAGCATTTTCTGCGCATGCTGCAGTTGATTTCGGAAAAGTTTGAGCGCGAACAGCAAGGTTCTACACCACAGGGAAACGTCGACCAAGACGGACCCAACGGGGAGACGCGCACTGCCACCGCCCCCCTGCTGGCCCTCAGTTTGTGCGACGAAAGTGAGCAGCTGGAGCGGCTGTGCGAAGACGACAACGTGAAACTTACGAAACTGCTGGCGGCGTTGCCTCGCGACGCCACGTCGGTGGGCTCAGCGCAGCGCGAGGACGACTCCGGTCCGGGCACGCAGCGCCGCATTATTAAAGTGGCACTGGCACGCGGAGACGAGGACGATGGACCGCAGCAGGCAAACCAGGGCGCACTGCTGGTACCAAGTACGCCGGGCCAGGGATGGGCCATCGGCGGATTCCGTTTCCGCTGGGCGCAGGTGGACGTGACGAGCGATACCGCGAATGTCGGCGGGGAGCCACAGTTTCGGGAGGAAAGCACCGTTTCCTCGATGCTGGACAGCATGAATGCCATCACGTGGGACAACGCCAAACACAAGGCCAGAGTGCAGGTGCGGAAGCTTTGTTTTCTGTTGAAAAAGATAAACAGAAGAAGTTTTGTTTCTGTTGATGATGCTGATCTTAATTCTTGTTTACGACTGCGCATGTATGATGATGCACTTCGAGGGTATAATTGAGTCGGTGTATTTTGACCGAGTGCCTGTCACAGTTTGTACTTTGTAGCAATCATCTCCTGCTGCCGCACACATGCTTCGTTTTTTCACTGAAAGTACTTATGTTCATTTTTAATTTTCAAATTTAGGTCGTGTACCAGCGCGAGAACGACCAGCCGCCATTGCAGGTCGTGGAGCAGGATTTCAGCCCGGACGAGGTACGCACGCATTCGCAGGATGCTGGCGGGGACGCGGCTCCGACGCCCAAGGTGCAACAGTGGCTTCACTGGGCGAAGTTGCTCTTGTTTCGGTCGGCGGTGATCGCGCACGAAAAAGCCGTGTTTTTTGAACTCGAGGGATTCCCGCTGAACGGCGCCGACGCTGAGGGCAATACGTGGTTCGAGGTGTTGGGAGACGCGAACACCGTATTGCGGGAGACGGACGTGATCGCGCTGTCGCACGACGACCTAGCGTGGCACAAGATCTTTCGTCCCCTGTTCGCGGACTCCTGCGAGGGGGTGCGGGCGGCGCAAAACCCGAAGAAACGCGGCGGTCAGTTGTGTTCGTTGGAAGAGAAAGCCATTCCCTATGTGCAGTTCCAGGCGGCGGACGACAATAACGACATCCCGGCTCATTTTCAGTACATCGCCACCAACCGCACCCGCATCCGCGGCCGGAAGGCGAGCTGCGGGCTCGCGGCCGAGCCGCATCGCCAGTGCGTGTACTTTCGTAGCTTGAACGGCAGAAGGTATAAGATCCCGCTGCGCACCGACGACCACCTTCGGGAGCTGGTGCGGGAATCCGGTCAGGACCTTGTTGGCGCCGACTGGCGCTGGGTTGCGGCGCGGAAGCAGTTGCACCTCCATCACAAGAAGTCGGCGGCAAGTGCGGCCGCAGCTCCCGTTGGATCGAACACTGCTGCGCCCCCACCGGCGGGGAAAGCGGTAGCGCCCGCGGCTGCCGGAAATGGGGCTGCCGTTGTAACGAATCCAGGCAGTGCCAGTGCAGCTGGCGCAGGACAAGGCGCGGCTGCACCGCCCGGAGAGGTGACCAGTGGAGTTGGACTCGGGACGGAGTTGACGCAGGCGGTTTCCAACGTAGCCAACGCCCTTTTCGACGGTTCTGGCCAACACGGGAACGGGCAAAGCCAGAGCGGCCAGAGCGGGCAGCTACTAACGACAGCAGGACGGGTGGTTGGAAGTGCGGCAGCTACCTCGGTTGGTAGTTTCGCAACGGGGCTCCAGCGGGGCTGGCAGGCTGGACGTACGGCTCCACCTCCAGGCGCTATCGCAACCGCAGGGACAAATCCAGCGGCCGGGGGCGCAGTTGGAGCCACGAACCCAGGTACGGCCGCTGTTGCGGCGCCGGAAGGATTGGGGCAGCGTGTGGCACAAGCGGTCGATAACCAAATCCCGCACCTGGCAGCAGGGACCGAGGCCATCGCGGCGGCGGTGGGCGAAGGGGCAGTGGCCGTCTTGAGCGCCGCACGGCAGGGCGCGCTGCAAGGAGCGGGCTTGTCGTCTGCCGGCAACACCGGAGCCGCGGCGACCGGCACCGCCAACGCCGTAGCAACTCCGAATATCGGCAACGCAGCAACGCCGACCGGCAACGCAGCCTCGTCGCAGACGATGCAGGACTCCATCAGAGCACGGATTCCAGAAGTAGTAGAAGCCGTCCAGCCGGTCGCCGATATGGAGAGAAAAAAGTTTATCATAGTCACTAATTTGCAGGGTTTGCATTACAAATTTTCTTAGCATCACAAATTTTCCTTGTATTGCAGAAACACCAGGGAAATCCCTAATAAAGTTTGGCTGTGATGCATTTTTACGCATGACAAACAGTTTTGTATTGCAAAAATGCGCATCAGTGATCGTGACGAACTTTTTTTGTTTGATAGCCGAGGCGAGCGGCGCACTACTACGAGCCGGCGCAATAGCCGCGGGAACTAGCGTTGCCAGAGGGCTTTTCTCGACCGCGGATCCTGCAGCCACAGTACCGGCACCACCGCAAGTAGCACCTCCGGAAACAGGGGGTACCGTGGCGACACAAGCGGGCGCGGCACTCGCGGGTGCACCGCCAGGACCAGTAGCGTCTGTGCAAACTGGCGCAACACCTGCCTCCGGGACCCCTCCGCAAACGACGCAGGAGTGGATCAGAGCACAAAGCCCAGTTGTGGTAGGAGCGATCGAGCCAGTTGCGCGGGAGGGCGGTGCATTAATACGAGCCACCGCGATAGCTGCGGGCCGGAGCGCTATCGAGGGTCTTTTTTCGACCGGGAACGCTGGAGCTGCAGCACCTGCAACACGGTCGGAGGACCCGGGAGGGATCGCAGCTACGGCCGCGGTCGCGGCGCATGCCCCAGTCGCTGCGGGTGCAATCGCGCCGCCGGATCCCGCTGCGGTGCCTGTCGCCGCAACCCCAGAACAGCGGACGACGGCAGAATCTATTGCGGCACAAACACAAAACGTGACAGAAGTGGTCGCGCCGGTCGCGAAAGCGGCCGGACAACTTCTTCGCTCAGCTGCGATAACAGCTGGGGAAGGTCTCACGGAGGGCCTCGGCTTTACGACACGCGCCGGCACGAATCCGCAGGCGGCCACAAGCGCTGCTCAAGCACCGCAAGTACCCGCGACAGGCGCAGAAGCGTCCACCCTTGGTGCACCAAGTGAAGATCGTCCCGGACAAGAAGTCGGAGACCCGTCGTCGTCCGTGATAAGGCACATTGAAGGACAGAGAGATCCGGTCGTGGCCGCTTCGCGTGCCGTTGGCAAGGCCGCCGGACAGGTGGCAGTGAGCGCCCTGAACGGTTTCCGAGATGGCTTGCTGCCGGGCGGCAGGGATGTCGGGTCAGCTGGAGGAGGACAGGTAGCAGCAGCCGCGTCTGCCGCATTACCCGGACTTGTTAACGGCACCGAGGGAGCAAGTATAGCTCCGAGTGATAGAAGTTCCTCTGCGAGTCCAGGAACCTTCGTACACCCTGCTCCGCGCACGTCAAGCAGTTCATTTGAAGGCACCGTTGAAAACAATGCGCGCGAAGCGGGAGCACAGGTGCGCGGGCTTGTGACGGCAGCCGGTGGTGCGTTCTTAAATGGCTTATGGAATCGCGGCGACCCCCAACAGCACGACCACGACGAGCCTACAATTACCATTTTGCGTCCGCCGATTGCAGAGCAACCACCGACAAGTGCTGCTGTTGCCAACGTCTCGACCGAACAACAGGCTTACAGGTTCGGCGCGGATCTTCGTGCCGCCACTGCCGAGGGCGTGTCGGCGTTTGCGGCCGGTGTTCGTGGCCAGGCAGCTCCTGAGGCATCGGCCCAGCGGCCAGGGCCCGCGATCGTTGCTCTAGAGGACGGTGCTGCAACAGTTCCAACCGCTACTCCGCACTTACCGCAGGGGGGTGAATCTGGTGCATCGTCAAGTAGCAGCAGTGTCGCAAGTTTAGCCAGCGCCGTCGGGCCACGGGCTGGAGGCGTAGAACTTGCTCTTCCGTCTCCGCACGGCGAAGCGGTTCTTTCAGAACATTTTCGGGAAGTGTTGCAGCTTCTAGGGATTCAGACGCGCGAACAGAGTGCGGAGGCGTTTCGGTTTGCGAATGCAGGCGCTTTCGGGTCGCAGACTTTCGACCAGTTTTCGGCAGAGTACGACCGAACGACTGTCGCGAGGCGTTCTTCTCTCAACAGAGAGCAGCGACTGCAAGTGTTTAATTTTGGCAGAGCTAGCGTGGCCTGGGTGACCGCGCAGGCAGAAACCCCAGAATGGAAAGAAGCGAGCCAATTTTTTATGAAGAAGGCGGTCGGGTGGGGAGCGGGGGCTACTTGGGGACTTGTTAAAAGCGGCGCTGCCGAGGTTGGCAGTTATCTTAATCCGATGAACTTGTTTCGGCAGCACCGCGGAGACGCAAGTACTGTGCGGGTACCCGGTCCGGCAGGCTATGGCGATGGTGAACCTGGTGCATTAGTGCGGTTTGATTCAGCTACCGCGGCACCTGTGACGCCACCCGCGTCAGGAGGGGCTATGCCATCAAGGGACGAGGAAGCGCGAGCTGGAGAACCCGGTCTTGATGCGGCGGCTGCACCTGTCGCCCCGGCGGGGCAAGGCTCTGCGGTTGAGGTAGTTCCACAGAGAGGAGGACCGTCGGACGCCGTAGTGACGCCACCTGGAGCAAACGCCCCAGCACCACAGGACGCGGCAGCAGTGGCGTCGTCAGGATCTCGGTGGTACAAGCCCTGGACTTGGGGTTCTCGAAGGATTGAACCCACTGCACAACCCGTAGCGACAGAGGACACTCCTCGTGCAGCAGCAGCGACTCAATCAGCAGAACCGCCTTCCTCGCCACGCGAGACTACACAGCCTGGTGGCAATTTCGGCTCTCAAAGCGTTCCAGAAGCGAGCGTTTCGCGGCCGCGCAGGTATAAGGGAAACTATAAGAACCGGGTCGCGTCGCAAGTAGCCTCTGCTACGACCCGCATGGCCTCGCAAGCAGCCTCTGCTGCTGTTCGAGGCGGAAAAACACTCTTAGCAAGGGGCTCCAGTAGTAGCCTGCCTGAGCAGGAGGCGGATAGTGCAGCAGAAACGTCGGTGGAACAAACTGGACGTCAGACAGGCATCGAGGTTCGTGCGGTTGCCGAAGGAGGAGAGCAGAGCGCTCACGGCGAACAGTCAGAGAACCGTAGCGCAGAGCCGCCGGCTGAGGTCGCAGGTGGTGGTAGTGGTGGTGCTGGTGAACAGGATCCTGCAAGAGCAGAAGATGCTGCCCGGTTAGCATCGGACGCTCCGCCGGGTGCCGGTCCAGCCGGCGCGGTCACAAGTGATGCTGCCGCGAATCAAGCAAATGGAAATGAAGGCACAGCAGGCCGATTAGCCAGCATTCGTGCCCGTTTACCAAGCTGGCCGAGATGGGGCCGACGTGGCCCCTCGGGTTGAGCACACTAGTTTAGACGCGCGGTGGAATACTCGACTTGTATGATTGATTGCGTTCTCGCGACGTGGCCGGGGCCTTATCGGGGTAGGTTCAGAGTTGCCTACAGCGGAAGTTGTGTAGCAGAGAGCTGCACGGGCAGCATCGTGTATGACCTTTAGCTTGTCAGGACCCCAAAGATGAAATGCCTGCCCAGCAAGTTTTGGTGATTTTTGGAAGAGCACACCATTTTGAAGCGACAAAAATAAAACGACAATTTGGCACGTTCTCGTGGCCCATAGAAACTAAATTAAAGTATAGAACTGCCGAGCAGAGGAGTGCTGCTCGGTTGCAACGTTCGGTAGCCCCGGCATTGCAAGAGTAAGTAGCCATTTAGTTTCTCCCCCGTCTAGTATGATGAATTAGTATTCTTCTACGGTGTTTGAAACCGCTTTTCCGTAAGACAGATTTATGGCAACCCCGTTTGAGTACCCAACATTGCTTCCGTACCCAACATGAGCCGCCTACTACTTTTAGATAGTCGAAAAACCTTCGCTGATCTTGGTAAAAACCGCAATGCAATCTTCAAGAGACTTGGGAACTAGCAAAAACCACATTCTCCATGAAAGGTCAGACAGTACTATGCAAAGAACGCGCTCCGTTACCGCTTTGGATTGTTAGATGGCGGTGTGCAGCAACGGCAAGCGTTCACTTCTTCGTTCGTCCGAGGAGATTCAGAATTTCGGTATGTGTGTTGTTTCGTCGAACATGCGAGCCCCTATGTAGACGAAAAGACTACTATCAAAATTGCGCACGGCTCGCTCACGTCAAATGATGTCTAAAGATGGTGGCCTCGTCTCGTAGAAGGTTTATGCATCGCGTCCTCTCGTGATCGTCTGCTCTAGCTGATCTACTATGATGCTTCAAGATGCGACCGCGAAAGAGGAGGTCCTGTTTATTTTCGGAGATCATCTGGCTCTTGGTATTGATGTCGCATACGAGAAAGAGCAGAGCGCGAGCTGCACAGGAGGCACACAACAGCACCAGCGCGTTGCTGAGAGGCCGGTGTGACTTTGGGAGCCGTCAAAGTGTCGGTTCCGCAACCGCGTACACGAAGCGTGTGCACCTGATCTGGAGCAACGGTCTGGGCGACCGGAAGGACCTGAAGGCCGGTTCGGTGACTGATGCCGATATCGACCGTCTGCTTGAAAAGCCCAAAAAGGAGGTCCTCGCCAGAGTCGCCGCGGCTGATGTGGAAGCCCTGCAGAGACATCAAGGCGGAACAAAGGACCACAGCGGTGTTCTCTGCTCTCTCCTGGGTACGGCAGATGCAGAAACGACCATCCCGGGCTATCTCCTGCCGTATTACGGAACGATTGTGGACAAGTTCAAGAATTACGAGGTCTTCCTTTGGGACGACGCCGGGATAAACGAACTGGTTCGGTGGTCGCGCGACCCGGATTTTTGGGACGACGCGGTGCCAAAACCGCAGCCGCAGCCCTATAGTACCAAATTTGCAGAACTTTCTTCTTCTCCGTCAGGAATGTTCGGATCGTCTGGTGAGGGAGAAGGTAAGGCGAAAGCGTCGTCGACGTTAACTGATGTGGAGCTCTTCCAGCGATACTACTTGGACCAGAGCCCGGCGACCAATTTCACGAAGCGGTTTCCGGGAGTTCACCCACACGAGCTCGTCAGTCGGTGGTTCAAGGACGACAAGATCTCCGAGACCGTGAAGTACCGCGACGTCTCCAAGTTTCTTGTGCTGTACCGCTACGGTGGCATGTTTCTCGACCTGGATATCGAGATTCTCCAGGACCCCACGCCTTTGTTCGAAACGCTGGTCGCAGGAGGTGGTGGAACAACGACTTCCCGTAAGAGTGATCGCGAACAGCAGAAAACAGCGTCCGTTGTGGTCGCACACCAGGAGCAGGGACGACCGCCCTCTGCTCCAGTAGAGCTGCTACATCATGGAGCGCCTAGCTATGCCAGCAAAGGAACAACAGCCCCCGCGATCGTGTTGGATCCGAGCACCGCGGCGATCTATTCGCACCCGCGGCACCCGTTCTGGGTCGAGATCTTGTGGTACATGGATGCCACCATCACGAAAGAGCTGCTGCGCCCGGAGCCCGTGCTGGCGGTAGCGCGGGAACGGAAACTGTCGGTCCGGGGCAGGTGGATGGAGGAGCGGACGCAAGCTACTCGTGCTTCCGGACCGTCTTTTGTCGCGGTGCCAGTGGAGAGGGACGCGTCTTTGATGTTCGAACTTCACGAAGCAGCGATCGCCGAAATCGCATCTGGAAAGGGCGGTTTTGAGGACTCGTCTCTCAGTACCAACCGCGCAACCAGTAAAACAGGACGTCGAGCAGGGACAACGACAACTTCTGCGGCAATTACATCGCACGATGTTGAAGTAGAGGCTTCTAGAAGAATCTCCAGTGCAACTGACGTCTCGAAATCAGGACCTGGAAAGCTCCACTACCGGTCGCGGCATTACCAGTTCGTGGTGCGCATGTTTCGGCACGCGTACGAACGAAGCGTGTTTGGAATCCAGGGGCGAAACCGCGTCTTTTTCCTACCGACGCAGTTTTTCAACCCCTTGGAAATTGAGTGGCAAATGCTCCGGAATGCCATCCTGCGGGTGAAGCAGCAGGCCAGGACTGGTGGAGTGTCTGCTTCGAACCGCACACAGGAGCACGCGGCTGTCATGATCCAGCGGAAGGAGCACGCACTCGCCGCACAGCTTGCTCTCGTGCAGCCTAGAATTCCTGTTGGCAAGGGCGGTCGTCGAGGCAGTAGCGCTACAACAGCGCATCCTGAGTACTGTGCACGGAAGTACGGGCTCACGAAACAAATGTGGAAAGTGGCAAATGCTTTGTATCACAAAGCAGCACTAGCGCAACGCGACCAGCAGCAGGTGACGGTAGCGGCTTCGAAGTCTGCGACCACAGAGGAGAAGGGGACTGTCGAAGGTGCAGACCTCGGACCGTCGAAGCTGGATCTCTTATGGAAGCACGTGGACTTCAGCACCTATCTGTTTTCCTATCATCGGTGTTACGGCGCCTTCTGCCACGGCGCGTGGGCTGCGGAGGAGCGGGAGTGCCTGGCCGTGTCCGCGCTTGACCGTCACACCTGGATGCAGAAGGATCAGCCGCATGGATTTATGAAGTTTTTCTACACCGCACGTAAACATGATGTTTTAATACAGAAAAGG
>JACKZZ010002268.1_pt1 | contig 19621 bp, 16 predicted proteins | sample 8027871 | NCBI WGS metagenome assembly JACKZZ01 (sample SAMN15724774, study PRJNA655200) | protist metagenome | isolation source: fluorescence activated cell sorting (FACS) single amplified genomes of... | place: USA: West Boothbay Harbor, Gulf of Maine | collected 2000-07-19
AGTGGATAGACATGCTCAGATATTGACTGGCAAAGCTGGTCCTAACGATATGGTCTTGTCGCTGTCATTCAGTCGGGGTGTAGCGTCTGCACCCATTTATAACCGCTATCGGGAGAGTATTGGGGGAATGGATAGTGGTTCTACTACTAGCGTGCAGCAGACGGTGTGTACATATGATAAATGAGTGTGTGTATGTGTGTGTATATATGGTATATGTGGATAAATGTTAGATATATGTCCTAGTATTTTATACATGTATGTTGTCTATCCATATACTAGGCTCTATCTCGCAATATTCGCACTTCAAAATCTCAAGCACGCGGCAATAAAGATGATCCGGAGACACCTAGAGGGGTTTTCGGTCATATTGCTTTGATTATTGATGGAACTACTTTGGAAGGTAACACATAGTAGTAGTAGTAGTACTTTCATATGAATTAATATGGTATATGTAATATATGTAATATGTGTTGTGTATATTATGTATTAGATATATGGAAAGATAAACAAATGTTACATTTATTCGTCAAAGCCGCAAGAATGATTCCTACTGTGATTGCATGTCGTGTATCCCCTCTTCAGAAGGCTTCACTCGTGCGTATGATAAAGACTGGTGAGGGTAACCCAGTGACACTTGCTATAGGAGATGGTGCAAATGACATCGGAATGATCCATGAAGCGAAAATAGGTATGTAGATGTGTGAATGAATAATAAGTGAGTGTAATGTATTTGTATCATGTATGTGTATGTATGTATGTATGTAATAATATATGGTATGAAGGTGTGGGTATATGTGGCAACGAAGGCAGGCATGCAGCAAACTCGGCAGATTTTGCGATTGGAGAATTTAGGTGCGTGAAGTGAAAAGTGATATCTAATGATATGCTATGATATATGATCGCATACAATGATGACATATACATAACGACATACTATGCATATCATTGTATAGGTTCCTTTGTCCGCTTCTACTTAAACATGGAAGATACAATTACATCCGGTCATGCAAATTAGTCCTTTATTCATTTTTCAAGAATTTGGTACTCGTCAGCACGCTCTTTTATTATGCTCTCTACAGGTTTGTACTTGTCATTATTATTATTATTATTATTATTAGTAGTAGTAGTAGTTGTTGTTGTTGTTGTTGTACTTGTAATAGTGGTATTATTCAACTTATATTATATAATACGGGTATATTAATGGTATCTTATCTCTATAGTGGGTTCTCAGGCACTATGCCTCTTGAATCGATTGTGTTTTCAGGTTTCAATTTTTACTTAGGTCTCCCAATCATAGCCATTGGTATGTATATGTGTATGTATATGTGTATATATATGTACATGGATGATGTGTATGTACGTATGGTATACATTGAATACATGTAGGTATGATGGATATGGATATACCATATAAAGATGTCTTGCGATTTCCTTATTTGGCCTATGCAACGGGTCGAAATAGAGAGCTGCTAAATTTGTGGAGTATGGGGAGGTATGATGTGTATGACTATCTCACTTCTATCTATCCCCATTTCACTTCGTTTCGTATCAGGTGGTGTTTGCTGGCCTTTGTGGAGGGTCTGGTGTTATTTGCCATGGTGGTGAGATTCATTGGTGGGAAAACCGTTAATAGTACAGGTACATATATTCACATACATCATACATACACTCATATACACATCAACACAGAGGATGGTCGAAATATCCAGGGAGTAGGCATTAACAATGAAGATGGCAAGTCTGGAGGTATCTATGTGGATGGGTTTCTTATGTTTTGCTGTGTGCTGCTCAGTATGCAGTATAAGGTATGTTTATGTATATCTTTGTTAGTTTATTATCATTAGTTGGTATAGTATGGAATGCTACACTAAAACTCTACTACTATAGTATAGATAGTATAGTATAAGTAGTATAGTTTAGGTAGTATAGTATACCATCGCAAATATTAATCGTATATACACTGTAATTTGATTTGAAGGTTGGGTTCATCACAGCTACATGGACCTGGTTACACGTAGCAGCCTGGATACTTTCTCTAGCTGGTATATACACACAACATTAGATAGATATTGTTTTTTTCGTGTTGCGTGCATGTAATATTTGTATGTATTGTTTGTATGTAATATTTGTATGTATTGTTTGTATGTAATATTTGTATGTATTGTGTGTATGTATTGTTAGGGTTTTTGCTATTTGCTGCCGTGTATTCGATGTTCCACGAAGTGTATGATTGGTACAAAGTAGTCAATTTTACGCTTCATCAGGTACCTTTCCATCTCACTTCACTTCCAATCTCACTTCACTTCACTTCCTATCTCACTTCACTTTACTTCACTTTACTTCCAATCTCACTTTACTTCACTTCACTTCCTATCTCACTTCACTTTACTTCACTTCCAATCGTAGGGTTCTTATTGGCTGGCCCTTCTTCTTATTCCAGTGGCAATTAGTATGTTAGACTTCACTGTCGAACAACTGGCATCTATTACACATCCTACCTCACAGGTAGGTGTGTACACTAACAGTAGTGGAGCTGCTAGGATGATTTTACATATTAGTTGTAGTATGTAATAACTTATTATATGCATAACATTGCCTTATATCACATTCATGTCTAGTGTACTTCGTCACTCTGTGCTATAATACACTAAATAAATGTTTGTAGGACAAACTACAAGATATTTTAGCTCAAGAAAACACTGATGATAAAGATATGTTAGATGCAGTACTGTCAAGGTGTTCACTGGATTCTGGTGCTTCTCAAGGATTAAAGATGTCTGAAACAGATACTGTAAGAGAAGAAAGCAGTTTGTACGAGGAGGGAGAGAGGGAGGCTTCTCGTTCGGAATTAAATGAACCTTTATACTAATGTACTACTGTCATATTTTTGAGAAGAGTAATACTTGAAGTGGTTTAATTACACTTTCAATACTTGGGAAATATGCTTGGGAAGAAGGATGAAATTAAACCTATTATACCCCCTTCAGTACATATGCGATGAAAATTTTAGAAGTTGCTGCCTCTCTCGGATAAGCAATCAATCAAAACAACTTAGTTTAAAAATAGCGAATAACCAAAAATAAATTAACTTGCGGTCTTGGAAGCGTGCATACACTTAACTTGGTTGAAGTATGAAGCACCATTGTGAATTACTCGGGTGTTATCTTTCCTTCGATCTCATTTACGTACATAATTGAAACCCTATTTTGTGTTCTAGTGTTATCCCGACCTTGCAGGTAGTTGTTTGGTCTATATTTAGAGACGAAACTTTCAACACAACTTTAATAAATAACCTTATGGTTATAATTTTAGTGTACATACGGATGATCACTTAGCGGATTATACTGGTAACAATTACATATTACATATATATAGAAATGATATGGTTGTCACACATCGGCGCACTCACACCAACAGATGTTTGTTGTGCGGCTGTCGCAAGAAAGCTGTTCTGACAGTATATCCCCAATAACAATAAGTCATTCTGTCTTGAATGTAGAAGACTTATTCTGCAGGTGTTTCTCCGACAACCCCTAAGTTGTCCTTATCATAAATAATGATGTAGTTTTTGAACTCCAGCCTGAACCACCGTACTTGTGTATATTAGATAGGGACCCAAGGAGAGTTAGATTCTTAAAACTTGTGTAAGTAATCAATTCTTATTATAGAAAAGTGAAAAGCAAAATATTTTTTTCCTTTTCTCTCAATCGAATTTCTTCTTTTATCAACGAATACAACAAAGTATGACGAACCTAGTTGAATCGTTGTTGCATACTATTCAGTTTATCAACTTAATAATAACCAATACTATTTATCTATAACTTCATGAGTTTTAATCCATTTCACCTACTTTTTCGTGTTCCTTCCATACTACTTGAAGTAGTACAAACTCTATTTTTCTAGGTGATGATACAACTACTTTTTTGTAAGTACAAGTACTACCTTTGTGTTCTGCAGCACGCAAATAGGAATTCCAACGGTTGCTAGGGGGGGCAGACCGATGGCGGCAGTAATTTTGACGCAATAGGAGTTGCGAGAGCTTGAATGGGTGAATAATGAGAGCGGGTAGTGCAACTCTCCACAGGAAGAAGTACAAGTACTTCTACAAGTACTCAAAACATAAATTCTAAACAACCGCCAGTGGCGATGTGTTCTAGCCAATAGTTTGAGAAAAATAATAATAATGAAATCCAGATTCCACGACGTTTATCATGTCCAAGGCATCACTGAGAGCGTCACTCCTTCCTGCTATGGCCCTGGGGTTAAGATCAACATCCCCCGAAACGTATGTTGATCTTGTCGGATTACCCTCACAAACCATCCTCAGTGCTCAAGTGTGCGCGGGACTTTTCAACCGGGATACGGACAATTTTGCAGGAGTGTACACCCTCATGGATGATTACGACTCTCAATGGTTGTATGATATCACAGGTGTAACGGACCCCGAACTGACAGATGTACAAGATTTTATCACGTCCTGTCTCGGTAAAACAGCTGCTTATATCGTCTACGATTATTCGACTCAACAAGCTCTTATTCCAAGTTTAATTACCCTCTCATCGGTATTAAATGCTCCGCTCATAGAGAAAACTGACACAGTTCCCCCTACGAATGCAGTACTAGTATACAATGCAACTGAACAGTGGGCAGACTACAGTCCTCTACAAGCAGCGCAGTACATCTACGCCAACTACGTAAACTCTACAACCACCCTTGCGTGGTTGAATCCAGGATATGATAACGCTGCGAATCCATCAGACCCACCCTTAACACAGGACCCACATCTAGGGATCACTGATTTTGTTGTCAAAGAAAAGATTTTCACTCTGTATTTGAATGACGCCTGCATACGTGATACTGACGAGTCAGATTTTATGTTTGAATTAACCACTTCCAACCCATGGCCCAGGTATGTATGTATGTATATGTGAGTGTTTTGGTATGTATATGTGTATCTTTGTATGTACCTTACTACTTACATATCAGGCCAATTCCAGTATATGGATACAATGATGCATGGCCCATTGCTGGTGACATTTTTGAAGCTGAAACCAACTGCAACTCTGCACATAATATGGGTCAAATCGCAAGTGATGGTGTTAATAATTTAAGTTATTTAGACCGACACCCGCCCATCACAACAACGGCTCCGTTGGAGCAAAATCCCAGTGTGTTGGAGGAGTACAATGCCTCGAAAACATATGTTATGTTTGTGATGGGTAAGCACTTTTACTACTATACTATACCACCACATTATCCTATACAATGCGTGTATGACGATGTGTATATGGTTTTAGGGGATGGGGATAATGTTCACTTCTTGGAGACATCACGACGTCAGTGGATGCAGCAGAGAGTAGACAACTGTGAGAAGGATCCTTCTTATATGGGGTGTGTATACTACTATGCTATGATGTACCAAGCTTATATACTACGCTAACCTATTATACTATACGTATAGATGTTTTCCGTTGGTGTGGTCTTTGTCCCCTCAAATCTCGCACATGGCACCCGACTGGTTAGAATGGTACTACAACAAAGCCTCACTCACAGGACACGATTACTTCATGCTGCCACCCAGTGGAGACTTATACTCTTATCCCGCTGAGATGCCTAATGATGTACTATCATCCTATGTGGCGCATACAGAAGATGATGGTGTGATTCTATCTACCAGTGCGACCATTGAATGGGAGTGGATTGGTCATTGGAAAAAGGCTTTATCTGACTACTACCCTCGTTATAGTGAGAGAAATATTGTAAAGGGTATTTTTACTACTAATGTACCTTTTATGCTCCCTGTTCCTTCAATCTTCAGTCCGGGTGAGTATTTTAAGATTGTTGACGATAATGTGGTGGTTTTTAAACCACGCGAGTGGAGGGGGACTGCCGAGGGAGCAGCCCCACTTACGAAGCATAATTTTCTCACCGTTGAACAAATGGCAACTGAATTGAATGACCTATTACCAGTAGGTACAGTGACGTGGATATACATTACATCGGATGGCGGAGCGGGGTTAGACATGTTGTATGATTTGGTTGATGTGTTGGATGAACATGTAAAGGTAGTGAACCACGAGACATTGATTGATTTAGCCTTGCAAAAAGGAGTGTAAACTGTCACCACGTCAACACCTGTTGCTTGTAAGTACGTAGAAGTATTCAAGCTACTTGATTACCGCTTATGTTAACTGATCGAGTGCTGACTCTATAGGTCTACCTATTTGTATATCTATTTTCTATTTCAAGCCTCGACAAAAGGCTAATTTTTAACAACACCTTTGATTAAGATGGATCTTGTCGTTGAAGGAGCCCCGAAGGATCAAGCATTACTCTTAATAGTAGAATTAATAAGTACGCCATATAATGATCTAATCGAAGTAACAGTATAAAGTAAGTATTCATTGCATCAGTTGTTTCACACTTCAAGTACTTAGTAATTCAGTAGTCTAATGTATGGAAACAAATGTGGAGAAGCTGTGTTATGATGTCATCATAAGAAGATATGATAACTCCGAAAATAATAATGTAAGTTATAATAATAAAAAGGTCTTGTAAATCCTAGTAATTAGTCTCGTATTGAAAGTAGATGTACTATTATCATCACAGCCATAGCCGTAACCATCATCATACCATCATTCTGCACCTCACTGCAGCTTGCAAATAATCTTATACTCCCAATGCCTAAAAGAAAGGTTGCTGGCATATGACACATTTGCTTTTGCCTGATGAGCTGAACCACTTATACAAACACGCAGAATGAAACTTATTACTGCATGTCTTACATACCAGTGTGGGCATAGACAGTGTTTTTGGATGTAGAATAGAATAGCATATAGGACAGGGCTCAACTCCATCAAACTCTTTATCCACATTTCGTTTCCATAATAGCACTGCATCTAATACTGATCCATCTTGATGTGAAAGCAATTGTATAATCTGCAATGTCCAACGCCGCCATCGTTTCTCAGATATTCCTAATTTTTTTCTTCCATCTACTTCAACATTACGTAGTGGATACAATGCCGGTAAGCGAATAGTAAGCTCAACTGTCACCTCATCCGCAATGAATGTAGCTGTTACTTCCCGTGATACACTACTACAAGACACATGCATTTCACCTTCTTCACTCACCCCTCCACTACTAGTAGGTAATTTCCCTCCACCTTGCTGTTTGGCGATTTCCACTATTCCTATTTCACGTTGAACAATCGAGTCATTGACACCACCTTCTAACACAAACCTCTCCAATGCGAGACTTTCTCCACGATTACATTGCTCGGCCCAATATTTACGAACTAGAATAGGTAGTAGACAAAGGGTACGATGTAATGTGTATGAGAGCACTTCGAGAAGAGCTGGGGACATATAGACATCATCCTCATTGTCATCCTCATTGCTATCATCGTCCTCAACGTCGTCATCTTTATCTGCTTGTTCTGGTTCTATGCTTGCGTTACCTTTATCAACTATTTGTGGACCACGTGTAGTAGTAGTCGTAGTAGTGGTGGCAGCAGAAGCAGCTGGCAATGAAAAGGACGTGGGCGATGAAACTGAAACTGCAAATGGACTGGCAACCACAAAGGACGAAGTGCAAGAGGGAAGTTGCAACACATTAGCACTACTCCCACTCCCACTATTACTACTATTCGTAGTAGAAGTATGTGTGTATGGCGTATTTCGTTGAACCCGTATTAGCCCTCGGAAGAACCCATCTAATAGCTGACTATGATGGAAATAGCTTCCAATCTTCGCACGTGCTCCCCAATGAGAAGATGATACGGTTGACATTGTGCAATATGTATCGATACGTTGAAGGATCACGAGCCATTGAAACACAACACCTAAGCCATCTGTATGTGAGCAGTCAGATGAAGAGACAGATAAGGAGGAAGTGGATCCTACACCACTACCACACACATCGACTGGCATACTCAACAACTGCTGTTCATGGTAGATACCACAAGTACACATACACCATACTGATCTCCCTCCATCTGATGGTTGGTGGTGTTGATGTGTACTCAGCTGATGATCATTGTATGTTTTCATACTCAATTCAAAATCACGCAAGGCATTGGCTCCAACCACTGCACTTAGTAAGAGTCTTCCATCAGCATCGTCTTCTTCTTCACAAGCAGCACCGATAGCACCAGAAGAAGCATCAGCTCGAGATGGTGATATGGATACATCTTCCATAGCCATACGATCTGTCGCTAAGACATCCAACATCTTCATACATACCAACCGTACTGATATATGCATATGAGGAGATTTCATACATCTCCACAATACAGATGATACATCACTACCATAACCATGCACATCCTTAATGATGGCAGATTGAAGCAACTTCACAGCCTCACTTCTTCTTCTTTTCTGTAGTGCTAAATCGAGTGACGCTGCTGCTACACTCACATACTTACTCATCACCACCCTCACGTCATCCTCTGCCTTTTCCTCACAATCCAGTGGTAATCCATCACTACCTGTGCAGAGGATGTGTGTGTATCGACCAAGGATAAGATTAGTACACAACTTCACTGCCAACACTTCCCATACACTATCACTACCACTACCTCTTTGTCTAGTAGTAGAATTAGTAGTAGTATCAGGAGTATCGTTGTTGTCTATGCCATCTACATTTGTGTCTACAGTAGCAGTAGCAGTAGCAGCAGTTGCAGTCAGACCATCATCACCATTATTAGGACTAGTCAGAGTATGAGAAATAGTCAGTTCATCCCATGCCGCAGTGTCAACAGATAGACGGTACTTCCACACACCTCTTATACACTCCAATAATGCACACATCAATGATGTACGCAAATTGACATCTCCATGTACATGGCCGTTCTTCACTTCTTCTCCAACCCCCCCATACTGACTGCTGCCTTCCTCAGTTGTAGGTTCACCAATGACCCATCCAAGGACCTCCCGCAGTGCTAAAGATAATAATTCGCCAGCTCCCACACAACACATTTGACGGCTTTCCACCCTTTCAATTATCACCGTCACAATACGTAACAATAATACCAATAACTCACATCTATCTTTTTCTATGAGTACTAACTTTCTACCTACAGTTTGGCGATACACTCGAAGAATATCTAGTAATGCTGGAAAAACCATCACACACAACCACAGCCCCTCCCCCATACCCTCCCCCCCAGATCCACCTCTATTACATGGATGTAAAAGTGTGTGTAATAAGTAAAGACCATACTTCACACTGTCAGTATAACGGATTAGATGGCAATTCAGCAGCTGTATCACCATGGCTCGCACTTGTGCCATGCCGGTATCAAGAACAGTAGATATTGACCTACTTGTATCCTTTATATCATCATCACAACCATGGCTAGTACTAACACTATTCCTATCACTAGTACTAGTGTCACCATCTAGGTGATCAAAAGAAGTAGATTGAGCGATCTGATAAGCTTGAAGAGATATATTGAGATATTGAACAGATATATAAGCTGAGGACTGGGACTGGATCACATCACAAGTTGCTTTCACTGATGCTACAAACACATCACGCAATAGTACTACTCCACTACTACGACTATCAAAAATATCACCATAACTACCACTCACATCACTAGTTGAAGTATTAGTAGTATCCTTGGTGTGATGGAAAGGTATAGTATAACTGCCATTAACCACATCCCCAGTCACACCGTACTTTGATGATGTGTAGTGCTTGAGAATCCTGTGTGCTACGGTTTGTATTTCTCTGTTGGCACCAGTCTCCCCCGCAGGTGGTAAAGTGAGTGTATAAAAAGGTTCTTCTAAAGGATTGTCTTGATGCATATCAACCAATACAGCAGGAATCACACACACTCTCACTGTGGTACTAGAAGCGATAGTATCAGTAGAGACTTCATCTTCCTCTTTCTCTCCTTCTTCCTTGGTAGTGATAGTTGTCGTGGTTAGATAGTGTACAGATGCTTGTTTGGCAATATTTTCTGAAGTCAAAACTGAATCTAACACAACTCTTGTACTGACCATTTTACCCATCTTTGACCTACACATCGCCCAACTACCCCCACCTTGTTGTGGTAACAGTAAAGATGATAGGTCGCTGTGATCATTAGAAATACTAGTACTATTAGCAGTTGTTGTAGTTGTTGCTGCTGTTGCAATTGTTTGCAACCAATTCACAAGTGTTTGCAGTGTATTCACAGTAGTATTATCAGTGGTGACTTGCTGTGATGTCATACTCACTAAACAGTATCGAATTACAGCTGTGAGATACTGCAACACATGTGACGACGACAGTGATGATAATTGTGTTCGAATACACATCAACCCTTCCCGTGCCACTGATGATAATGGTTGTTGTGCAGTAATAGTACCATCAGTGCCCAGGGTTGAGCCAAGAATTAAGACTTTCGTGACAATAAAACACAACGACGGACGAGATGCAACGGGACACAACACACCTACCACACTATTGTTAGTATTCAGTGCTAGTAAGCAGTTTACAACACGCTGTAGTATCATAACCATATGTGTAGGAGTGTCAGGTTGTGTGGAAACAAGGTTAGTGGTTTGAAGTGATGCGTATAAATTTTCCCAAAAGGATTCTGTAGGGAGTTTGAGATGGGCAATGATCTCACTATACACATGAGCCGCTCGTTTGTTGAGCACCCCGTGTTCGTTAGGGTAAGACGTAGAATCAGATGCAGAGGTGGATGCACACAGAGGAGTTACACCATTTAAATCACAGAGAGTCAAAAGGCGACAAACTCCCACTGCCCATAATTGCGGTTCCAATAACTCAGATTCCACATTGACTATCAAACTGCCACTACTACCACTAAAAGTAGTAGCGATGGTAGTGGCAGGGGAAGGACAAAGCGATTTACTCAGATAGACAGCGATACTTGTCAATACTATAGGCAGAGAAGGGCCACCCACACTACTACCAGCACTATCATTTCCATATAATTGGCTTAATAGTGGAAATAGTTGTGTACACATCATACCATAACTGACAATAGCATCAAATCCATCATCAGGAACATCTCCTTGTCTACCTACTACTTCATGTCTTCCTGCTAGTGACGATCGTGATGGCTGAGACTGTTGAAACAAATCCATATGGAAAGCTCTTACAGCTAAAGCACATACAGATGCAGTAGAGAATTTCACACAACTCAAAGAACCTTCCACATCTACACCGCTAGACACACTATCTTTCTGTTCCTTCCCCTCCCCCTGCTGTTGCTGTGTCACTATATTTTTCTTGCCAACCTGTTGTTGTTTTAGTTGAAGTCTTAATTGATTTCGATATAAAGTGAGACCAACCCACGGCAAATAACTACAAGAAACACAACTACTATCCCCTTCCTTCCCATCTACACACCCATCCATACACAACAACATCACAGCCTCTTCTAATGTGTGACCTCCATAGTAAGTCACTCCTCCCTCTGCTACACCAACTCGCACAGTAGACATATATGGAAGAGTTAGACATTGGCATATAAATTGAGTGACCGTACTCAAACTACTACTACGCAAAGCAATAACAACATCATGATGTATGCTGTCACTATCAGTGTGCGTCTTCGTAGCTACCAGACTTGCTTGCAATCTCCTCTGAACCCATTGTGCTCGTTTCTGGGTAATTTCAGCAGTCGTGTTATCTGGCAATGAAGATAGGTAGAGTAGTGATGGGTGTAGAGTATCTACAGCCAATGTCCACAAGAAAAGTGAATTGGATACTTGAATATTGGATAAGCAACAAGACAGAAGGGATGATAAAAATCCTACGACTCTTTCTCTCGCATCATCTGCTACCTCCGCTTCTTCTACTGTTTCTGCTGGACACTCAATGTATGGTGTGAGTAGATGCGTAAATAAATGAGAAATACACGCCATATTTTCTTTCACTAGTAATTTCACTTTCTTTACATCCACCGCCAGTCCTTTTTCATTCCTACTAATACTACTGCCATCCTCATTACTAGTACTAGTATTATTTCTAATGGAATTAGCCACTGCTTGATAATACTTCTCATGTACGAGCAACTCACCAATACTGCTAACAGCCCGCATAACAGTAGTCTTGTTAGCAGTACTCTTGGTGTTACCATGCCTTCTGGATATACCACATAACAATGACGGTACTAGCTTGACACAAGTGTGCATCCACATTAATAAAAACACATCATTCTCACCCGTAGATAGAGTAATAGCAGTATCAGTGATACTAGGCGAGAGCATATGAATGTTTGACTTGCATAGTTGAAACAGATCATCCGCCACACTGTCAATACCAATACTACTATAACTACTATCACTACTACTGCTCACTTCTTCCTTGTGAGTAGCTGGTAGGCGACTCACAGTAGTCTGCAATAGCAAAGAGAGTTTGTGTAAGAATATCAAATATTGTGAATGTGTACGAAAAAAAGCCTCTGCTACTGCTTCTGGTGTGTGTGTCATCTGTATCTGTTGTGTGTGGGACTGTAAACACACACCACCAATGACAGTCTTTTGAAGCTCACTTGACAACACATCACTCCACTGCGACATACATCTTGCCTTATTACTTCCAGTAACTGCAGCAGTAGCTTTATGCAGAGCAACCAATATAGACACAACACTTTGCAGTGTCCCCTTACCACTATCATCACCCCCACTCAAGCTACTACTACTATCATGCAGTAGAAGACCAATGATCCCATGACTCAGTGCATCACACAAGGATTGCCTTAGAACAGAAACCCCCTCCTTCTCCTCACAACCTGTCACCACTTCCTCTAACTGTGCTGACAATTGAGTACTATCATACTGACAGGGCTGACTGTCATTAATTAGTTGTATTAATATATACCCAGATATATCAATCATAGTGAGTTGACGAGAAGTCAAAGAAGAGGAGAAACGCTCACGTTCCCCTCTCTTCATTTCACTTCCTGTGGATGATAACGAAGAAGATACTGATGACGATAGGGATTCAATTAATCTCAACACATCTCTACTGTACCGACTCTTAATGAAGGCAATGGGAACAGTGGCCACAAGAGGAAGTAATGCTGGTAATGTTACATCTGCATACGTATGTGCTAAATGTATCAGAGGAGTGAACAAGTGTTTGGTAAGATCAATATTTTCCCAGCATGTCGATACAGCAGCTGAATACAGAGAGAGAGCTTGAAGCATAAACTCAATATTTGAGTTATGTCTTTCACTTGAAATTGCACCACATACAATGGTAGTAAGACGTGTTGTTTCCATGGCACTGGAATGTGTTAGAAGTGACGGGCAGTATTGACATACAGACGATAGGACACAATAAGTAGCTCGTCTTACAGCTGGCCGTTTACCTGTTAATTTTTTCCAAAAATTTCCCGAGATACACTCTAAGAGAGCCACCTGCGCATCAACACTACTACCAGTACTACTACTACTACTACTATCCGAAGAAGATGGTAATGGTGTATGTGTAATGGAAGCAATCAGTATAGATAGACTTCGTAAACAAGACGTTACCACCCTTTCAAATCTTTCATCAGCCTCATCCATGGAGCAGCTACTCAAATCACTTAACCCTTCAACCTTAGCATTGATGCTATCCCTTACAAATCGACAGATACTAGGAGTTAGAAAGGTGAGTACTTCTTGTCTTTTCTTTGGCATTTTAAAAGTATTTTCCCAGGCATGCCTTGCAGCACTACTCACACCTTCAACGGAGTCGCACGTACACATCCACCATGGCCCGATGAGACTCTTCATATGGTTGCGGAAGGTGTGTTTGTCTATTTCTAAAAGAAGTGCTAGGACATTATTCAGCTCGATACGGACATTGCGATCATTATCATAAATAAGACGATAGTAGACAAAGATAAAGAATGGTGCAAAGTCTGCGATTACAACGTCCCCACGTTCCTAAACAAATACCACAAAAAAATTTAGTGAGGAAGTCAAGAAGCAAACATAAGAGCGGGGGTATCTACAATCAACATGATTCTATGTCTACGTATATGTTGTACCTGAAGAACTAGCTTTAGTTCACACAGTGCTTTGACTCGTGTCGTGGTGTTTTTTTTAGTCAGTTTCTTTGAGATCACAGACAGTTCTGGATCAGAGCCCAAGTACAAAGGAATATTATTTCCAGAGCCAGAGTTTGTGGATGATACCGATGAAGTGTTCTGCGAGAATGATTGTGAAGGAGAGGATGCAGCACTAGCTACATCCGAAAATGAAATAAACCTTCCATCTAGATTTGCTGTGCCCTTTGTAGCTTTTTGTTTTCGATCCGCTTTTGACTGCTGTGGTTTAGGTGGCATACTGTTTCTTGGTCAAATAGTTCTTTGGACTACAGTAAGTTAAATGTATAATCGGTGTCAAATATAATGCAGAAGGAACCCTTCGATTTCTTGGTTCGTAACTGCAGTACCCGAATGATAATTTACTGACAAATTCGCTTGTGTTGCAAATTACAAAATGATTCTTTTCGGCCACTGTCCATTAGAAATTCTCCATGGTATTTACAGTATTATCAGGTAATACGGGTATGAGCGATTTTCACTTGTTCAGTTATTATTCCATTCAAGCAAGATCCAATCGATTCAATAATGACTGAATTCCAGACATATTCTCATGATGGAGGAGATCGTCCTTTTGCAGTTCATACTGCTAATGAAACACTTATGGGCAGGACCGATATTGATCTCTCTCACTTCCATCATTCAGCTTCAACTTCATCAGCTCCCACCCAAAAAGATGCAGCCTGTAATACTGTCGGTCCACAATCTCTTACACAGAACTTTGATTTGAAGGATCCTTGTCATCACCATGAGAATGAAGAGACTTGGGTGTCATCTCCTCGCAGAAAACCTGCCTATCGAGATACCAAGACTAGTGCTCTTCGCACGCTAAAGGGACAGGCCCTAATCCCGGAGGGTGGTAATCAACGTGCTTGTGGTGCATGTGCTGGATGTAAAAAGCAGAAGAATTGTGTTGAACACGCGCCAGATACAAAGAGCTATGCGCCGAGTAATGATGCGGTACGCTACCGTCCAAGTGGGGACGGAGGAGACATAGATCCAGATACCGAAGATACCGACGACTACAGCACTGCAAGTAGAAGCGATGTCAAATCTCAATCTATGACAGCACAAAATGAAGAAACAGCTTGTGCACGCCAAGCAGCACTATGGAGAGGTATGCAGACGGCTCTGGAAGGTCTTGCAGCAAGAGGCTTTGATCGCACAATGGTATACTCTACCCTCCCCTTTATTAAGAGTCACGTCCTTGATCCATCTCTTGATTTAGTTCATAAACGATTACTCAAACGAGTGAGTGATACTTGGCAAGCGGATGAGCCGAGTGAGGTGGTATTGCTTTGCCAAGCTTTTTTGGAGGCATATGATGAGGTCTTGACACTGAGTGGGCACGGTTCGGTGTAGCTATATATCCTACTGTTAGATCTAAGTATGTCTAGGCATAGCTTGACAATCGACAGCATAATGTTTTGGCACTGAGTGGGCACGGCTCTGTCTTGCTGAATATCTTATTTGGCAACAATTTGTTAGACCATGGGGTGGTGCACAGTGTAGCTAGTTGAAAAGTGATATACAAATAACCAATAGCTAGTGCTCTTGGAGTGTTGGAAACAACAATTAAAGAAAAATGAAAAGTTAAGAGCAAAGTGAATAAGGGACTGGCCAACAAATCGAGTAACGCAATCTATTTTTCTACTGGAAATAGTTTTCTGAGAGAACACTCTTTGTTTGGTGTCAAATAATTATAATAATGGGTACTACTTCTAGTAACAATATATATCAATTTATTACGAAAAACATGCATTCGGTTCCCAGACTTCTAGATTCAAATGCAATACGATGAGTATTATGATGAATTTCCTGTCGAAGAATATGAGATAAATATGATGCTTCACCCATGATTGGTTTCGCAAACCCCGTGGTACTGTGACAATCGCATATTATGAGTAAAGTCATTGGACGAATCTTTATTCAGAGAATTTTACGTTCCTTCCCTCCAATTAAGCAAGGTTTTGATTCATCTAAGAGCCAAAGCAGCACTTCTGCAGCTCAAAAGGCCCGTATTTCACTTTTTAGTACATTCTCGTTACCTTGTTATGACCAATCCTTGATAACTATAACACATTACAATGTTAACCCTATGCATATTCCAATAGTATGGCCTTTCTGCACCCCACCAGAATATACCAAACTAAATAATCTTTTAATTAATTTGAACTAACCCTGGTTATGAAGAAACCCAGAGACATCGGCGATTTGGGTTCAAATTATATTGTTTTCATTAAATTCCAGGGCAAGATAATCATCGCCACAGAGCCGCTTTCCACATACTGCAATGAACTTCATTCTTTCCAAATTTACGAAAAACTTCATTTTTAATACACCGCTACCACATTGTCAGACATCCAATGCTACATCACCACACTTACGAATAGTATCAAGTCATGATATGTGGAGATTGCCGTATTCCTTGTGTGCGAAGATATCCTGAGAGCGAGGACTTAATTGATGACAATAGCTTCGTGAGATATCCCCATTATGTCGGGAATAAGATTTTATTATGCGGAACTAAGAATTCATCTTTTCCATACCAATGTTTTGTAAGAGCTACAAATGGCATTTTTATCGATTATTTATGATATTTATTGATGTTTGTCAGGTGGGGCCCGATTGGTTTTGTATGTGCGTTACATATTCCCTCATTTTCGTCCCCAGCATTTTATTTATCATATACATTGCGGATGCTGTTTCTATTGTATTAACGATACTCTCCGTCATATCCTTAGCTGTTTTACTGGCACTTTTCTCCTATGCTGCCTGCTCTGATCCTGGGATTGTATATAGAGATCCCGATGATTTGGGAAGGGATATGGAATCGAGGGGGGGAGATGACTTGGGTATTCATACGACATATCGAAAGTATAGTAATGTGGCAGTGATAGAGTGTAGTCAGTGTAACATGATGAGACCATGTACTGCCATGCATTGTTATGAGTGTGGAGTCTGTGTAGAGGAGGTAAGTGTGAGTAGTAGATGTGATTGGGCCCCCCTTTTTTATATACTACTATTGCACTGTGCTATATATCTGATATACTGACTACACTTAACCATTGGTTCACGTGTTTTATCTTGTGCAGCTGGACCATCACTGTCCGTGGACTGGCAAGTGCATTGGAAAAAAGACGTTACAAGCTTTCTACTACTTTCTCTTCTCCCTTACTGTACACATCATATTTGTAGCCGGTGTGACACTTTATTACATCTCATTCAATTAGTGACTGCGTACTTATACTATAGTTCATGTTATTCGAAGTAGTTCATGCTAATACTTGTAATTAAAGTATCTATTTAGATTAGAGAAGTAAAAAAGGTAATGATTTGCCTCGTCAGTGCTGTTAGATAGAAGTAGTTACTACTTAGAAGTACAAATGATATGTTGAATTACTTTCTATTTATGCAGTACTTGGTAGTCATTTTCTTGAAGTTCTAGTTAGAATGAGTATAAAAATGAGGATTAGATGATTCGACAATGTGCGCCATGAATTGAAATGTTAATAAGCTACTTAACACTTGATAATATTTTTCGTCGAACCTGCCACCGTCTGCTGCTTTCCTCAGTACGCCAACAAGCAAGAAGCTGCTGTCTTGTAGTATCCGGTCAATATGTGATGTCAATAGCGCCTTCTCGGCTCCACTTTCTGAAGTTATAAACGGAGTAATAAAAAATTCGAAGATAAATAATATTACTTAAGTATTGCTGACTTCTGTAGTACAGTCTTTAAGACTTGAAGTACAGCTACTGAACTTTATAAACGTATTAATTAAGACTTAATACCAGAAGTACTGTAAATTGGCTGCAGAAATCGTGGTATACAGTTACTAGTCATACAACGTTACACCAGTATACCACTTTGCTCCTTCCTCAACGTTTGTACTGTATTTTGTCACTTTCCATTGATCGCGCGTAATATTTCAATAAGTATCACCATACCACCATCATCACCATACCACCATCACATTAATACAATACTTAACGTTGATTGCTATGTTGGCTTACACCTGAAGTTATGACTAACAGAGTAGACCATGTTGATTGATTGAAAGTACTTGGAACTAAGGTAATTTCAAGATGGTTGTAATCATAATAAGCTATCACCATAACTTTCATAATCGGCCTTATGATTACTTCTTTTTCTTGCCGCCTCGCTTCTTTTCCCCTTTTCCCTTTCCGGCACCATTACTGCCACCCCGACCCTCTTTAATTTCTTCCTTCTTTTCTCCCGACGCTACTGGCTGTATTTCACTACCACTACTATCAGTATTAGTCATTTGGTCTGAAAACACTTGCAATGGAGATTCTCCATTAAAGAGACGAGCTGATGATGATGACTCAGAAGCAAGTAATTTTTTCCAAATATCTATACATAAATCATTCATATGATAAAATAGTACATAACATGACATTTAAAAAGTCACAGGTGGGTATGTACCATATATATACCTATCTATCTATATCAATCTATAACATACTACTCTACTAGTTGTGCTCACCGGGATAGGTCAACACATATTTACTTCCTATTTTCCCTAGGCCTTTATTGACCCGGTTACCATCATCTAGGATATTGCACTCATCAGCAACAATGTCAGCCTCATCGATACGTACCTACATATAGCAAGTGTATATATACGTTTTATAAATGGATAGATAGATGTATCATATGTAAGATTATACACTCACTCAGTGCTTACCAGATGTAAGAGAGCTTTTCTCAATGGTTCATCACTAGCACAACCCTTAATATTCTTCCCTTCACCCGAATAATAATTACAATACAAAAACCCACACTGGGGCATGTCATCAGCTGTCATCCAACTTTCAGTCAACTCCCAACCTGGTATCACCAATGAGTCATATTCCCATCGAAAACTCGACTCTAACCAATTGTCTTCTCCTGGCTCAGTGACATACATCACTACGTATATCTGAGCCACAACTCGTTCATCCCGACGGGACAGATCTATGTATGTTCAGTAGGTGTGTGTGTGTAAGCTCAGTCGGGACGTTTATGCATGATTACGTATATACTGTATATGTACATATACCTCCTCTCACCTAGACAGATTGGTCCCTCTGGTCGTAGGGGGTTAAACACATTCAATATGCCCACTCTACATATCATACATGCACTTTCATATACGGTGAGTTCTCTTAGCACCAAATCGATATTATGTGTGTCAACTACACGGCTGAATAGCTGCACTGCAAGCTCAACCTGTATATGTATTTTGTTATTGTAAAGGTAATTTACAGACATACACATCTACCTACCCGATATGTCCCAAAGTGTCTTGTCTTATGGCATTTCCCGAGCTTAAACCATCTCACAATAAGAGCTAGATGTCGGGCATATAAATACACTCTACTTAACACATCAACAATCGCCACAACAATGCGACTAGCTTTCACATGTCCATTCAACACCGCACTGACAGTTGTCTTACGTATTTTTGATGAGTAGTCTGAGATATAACTAGCTGATCGATTAATCTTAACCATTCCTTGTCTTTTGACATCAGAACCTCTACCGGCTACTACA
>JACKZZ010019981.1_pt1 | contig 19616 bp, 10 predicted proteins | sample 8027871 | NCBI WGS metagenome assembly JACKZZ01 (sample SAMN15724774, study PRJNA655200) | protist metagenome | isolation source: fluorescence activated cell sorting (FACS) single amplified genomes of... | place: USA: West Boothbay Harbor, Gulf of Maine | collected 2000-07-19
AGCCAATAAAGTGCAAACAAATCAAGCTCAAAATGTGAGAATAGCGAAAAAAGACAGAGTCGTTGAAGATAACACATTGCCAGAAGCAGATCCAAATGCTGTATGTAACTGTGCTGCCGGTGGTGTGCCAGACCACACTCACGCCGCCAAGCTTGAAGCTGCGCCTTCTTCTGAAAATTTCCCAGAAAATGGACGGCCATGCTCACCCCCTCCCGGTGAGTCAGCGGGAAGAGCGCAATTTCAAGCCGATCGACTTGAGTGGTTGGCAAAACGTGCTGCAGGTGGAGGAGATCAAATCTCCATGGTGGAAGCTCGTGGTGGATTTGCTGCTACTGCGGATGATGGAAATGACAACACAAAAGACCTTGAAGATGAAACAGCTGACAAAGAAGAAGAAGAGTACTATAGTGAAGAAAGTGAAAGCGATTCTGATTACAGTGATGAAGACCAAACACCTCCTGAGGCCCAACCTGAGATAGACCTGGACGCGGTAACTGAGGAAGATTTTCCATCACTAGGCTTGAGTGGTCCAACTGCGAGTGAAACAGCGACACCTGCACCTACATTAGCATCAAAATGGGCAAGCATTGCTAGTTCAGACTCTGCATCATCAACAGAACCTTTACAGTTCGCTAGACGTGAAATTTTAGAGTCGTCGAATCTGCTTGAGAGCACTGTACAGTACAATGCAGCTGGTCATTTTAGTGGCAATGGTTCAAATACAGAATTACAGCAGTTTTTAAAAGAGGAAGCTAGAGCTGATGCACTCCGGGAAGCGGCATTAATGAATGAGCAGCTTAATGTTTCAAAAGCTGGAACTGGTTATGATCAGGCGAGCATGCGCATGCCATCACGCATTTTGGGTGGAGGTCAAGGAGGACCATCGAAAGCTGCTATGGAGAAAGCACGCGCAGAAGATGATGGTGAAGGCTGGATTGGTATGGATAATATGAAGGACTGTATGATAAGTGGCAAAAATATGATCGGTAATCAGACTTTAGTAAGCGGTGTAGAAGTCGGGCCCGAGAGCTCAACTCCAAAGAAGAAGAAAACTAATAAAAAGAAAAATGGAAATAGCCCAAAATTGATCGAAAATATGTCACCAATTGGTTGTGTCACTACAGATTTTACTATGCAAAACGTAATGATGCAAATGAATCTTCGTGTTGTTTCTGTGGACGGCATGCAAATTAAGTCTATCAGACAGTGGGTCATGCGTTGCATGGCTTGCTATACTGTGCACAAAGATATGAATCGTATCTTTTGCAGTCGTTGTGGTGTAGATCATATGAGCCGTGTTGCCTGCAGTATAGATGCAAAAACTGGGCAACTAAAGTTACATCTAAAAAGTAATTATCAAGTCAGCAAACGTGGAAAGCAATATTCTATGCCAGCACCAGGAAAACAGGGTCGTTTCGAGGGTGAGCTTCTCACACGTGAAGATCAGTTGATGGGCGGTATCTGGCGTCAAAAAGTTGTTAAAATGCAAAAAGATGTTCGTAGCAGTTTCGGACAGGATGTCACTAGTGATGTTGGCCTACAAATAAACAAAAGTGTACACATTCGCCCTGGGTTGGGCAGGCCGAACCCAAATGCGGACAAAGGAAGAGAGCGTCGAGGTAAATCTAAACGAAAGGTCAAGTAAAAGTTGATATTAATTTTTATGAGTGTAAAAACATTACTGTAGGTTATTACTAAACAAAATGTAATTTGTTGAACATATCTAAACTTCTGATGCTGCGATAATTTATACTGCGGCTTTCTCTGCTTCAAGAAATTTTTCTAAAGTATCTGTCTTTGCAGCCAATGCAGTGAGATCCCACCACTTTAATAAGAGTTCAGAGTCTAACGCATCCATATGTTTGAGTGCACTTCTAGACCATGACTTATCTATTGCATCAAGTGCTTTCCTTGTCCCTTCTATGTCATTTGCTCCAAAACAAATTTGTATTTGCTCATCGATCGTTTCTAAATCTTCTAACTCATTTGGATCGAGTGCCTCTTCTGCTTCCAAAGTATCCCAACGACCAGGTGGCACTAGTACATAATCATTCCATGCTGGATGAGCAAGGATATCTAAATCAACTTGCTCTTCTATGTGCATAATGTCGAGTAACTCCTTGATGGAATGGCTACGAGTCACTGCATCCATATTCTTCATATCAGTCAAATCTTGAGCACTTGGGTTGGTATGTGCTAGCGAATGCATCAAAGAATCATGACCTCCTTCTTCTACAAGATGTGTTAGAAGACCCATGGAGTAGAGTTGGTCAGCTCGCACAGCTCTGCCAGTCACACCCAAGTAACGTGCCAAGGCTACCCCCATTTCTGCTTTGAGTTTACTTGACTTTGCAAAATAATGTGCTAGTCCACACGATGGAATGGCACCTTGTGCCATTTCCGTCATTTTGAAAGAAACAACATTGGACCCAAGTTTGTACTTACTACCAGCAAATGCAGCATAACCAGTACCAGTCATTGCACCACCATACATTGTGACAGTTTCCTTTTTACTATTCTTAATGGACCCAGCCATTGCATATAAACCATCTAATACATCTTCACTTCCATTATTACCATTATGTAGGGAAAAAAGGTCAGGATCCTCACTAGAAAACATCACGCACTGCACAACATTATTCCTCTCTAAAGTTTCAACATGTGATCGTACCATTGCTGTTGTTCGAGTATCTAACATATTACCACTAGTAGGTTTTCTAAGTTCGATAACACGACTACCAGGTGAAATCAACACAAAAACTGGCTCAGCTCCGTCCAATATATGATTATGACTCGCTGTGGCAGCTGACGTGGACCATCTAAAGGCCCCACCAAGTGCACCGGTCTTACATAACGAAGATTGTATCCTCCTCAGCATACTTTATGGAAATTCTTCTTTACTAATTTGTATGAGTGGAGTGGACCAAGTGCAAAAGAGACCACCGCGGGGGCCCGACGGGGCGCCGAAGAAGAATTCGACCACGTATTTCCAAAGTTTACAAAACAACTCCACAAATAATGTGTTTCACCGGAGAAATGAGTGGCGGCTTTGCCGCAGTAGGTTTATTCGCCTCTTGGTGGATTTACACAAAGACAGAGAATATGGAACTTGCTTCAGGTAAGAGTTTTCTTCAGCGGTGACTTCGATGGTTGCTTTTCTCATATATTTCCACAAATATCTAACCTTTCCCCTCAAATATTTTTCATATGCACAACATAGGTGTCTTTTTCTTTTTTACGATGGAATTTCTTCAGTTTATTCAGTACTTTTTCCTAGCTACTGGTGGTCTTACTGATCCTATGTGTGACAGTGTAATCAATCAAATCCTAACTCTGTTAGGTTTCTTGCATATTTGTTTACAACCATACTATTGTCATGTTATTAACTCTTCATTAACTAAGAGTTGCAAATATAAGGATCGTTATATGATCATCAAGCGTCTTTGTCTCATCGGAGGTTTATTACTTTTTGGTAGATACTTTTTGAGTCATATTCCTACCCTAAATACTATGGATTTTAGCGTTGCTAACGGCAACACATACAAATCTACTGAATGGCTTCGTGGAGAGAAGCTTTGTACCTTCAAGGAACAGTCTATGACTCATCTTGGTTGGTCTGTACCCATGGCTGATCCTTCTTACTACGTAATGGGTGCTGGTATCCATTCCTTCCTCATGTTTGCCCCTTTCTTGGCATTATACGAGAAGAAGGGAATGGTTATCCAAGGTATTTTCCTCTTCTTATTCGGACCCGTTATGGCTTCCTGGTTCAGTGACAACCTCATGGAGCAAGCATCCATCTGGTGTTTTTTCAGTGTGGCACAAATCGCCATTATGCTTTTCCTTATTCGTGAGACTCTGATCATCCACTGGGGTAAGGGTAATATCTCTGTTATGAAGAAAGATGGTGCCGACGCCAAATCTAATGGTAAATGCAAGGACTTCGTCAACTGTCAATACTGTAACAACGGAAAGAAGACAAACTAAGCAGCAATCAAAAAGAAGTCCTTGTCTGTCTCCATTTCGGCTTGACCACACAAAAACTTTTATTGTTTAAATTTAGCAGTAGCAGAAATTATATGAATGACAAATGTTATTTCCATTCTTAATAGCACATATACATAATCACAGAGTACTTATTGCATTTTTCCGATTCCTCCCCTTCTCCCGCGGGGTGGACTTTTACTTAGACTACTACTACTACTACTACTACTACTTTTCTTTCCAGCTCTTGTTGGTGAACCAGATGGACTCCTTGAATTGACAGCGTGATTGCTAGGCTTGAATGATTTTTTTCCAGCTCGCACTGCATATGGGTCTTTTTTCCTACCTCGTATTTCTTCCTCTTCTTCAGCTCTTTGCCTTTCCAGCTTCTCAGCTTCTAATGCAGCTGCAGCAGCGGCTTCCTCTTGAGCTTTTCTTTTTCGCTCTTTGTCAAGTGTACTTTTAACTGCCATTGCTTTCACATGTGTATCCATTAACAAAAGCGGTTTTTTCCAAGAACTCTTTTTAGTGACCTTGTCATAATAGAATTCGCGGTCGCTGTTGTGGTCGTGACCCCTGACAATGCGATTCATGATGAACAATGATAAAACTGATCGTACTTTATAGCCCCTATAAGCACGACCAATGATTATGGCAGCTTCGTCGTCATTAATATTAAGTTTGTAAGAACCACCTATCTCAGAATAAATTGTAGCGTCATTCTCAAGAGGTTTGCTTAAAATATCTTTGCGTAGGTTCTTACGAAATTCACGCATTCTGTGTTCTAATGCCATAGTGCGAGCACCTGCATCTTTCAAACCATTTGAAACATGATGATCATCTCCAACATAATCCAACTTTGGCTTGTTTGCCATGAGGTCTTTGTAAAGCTCCTGACCTTCCTTTTCATATCGAACCATTTCCGCCCGACGATGAGAAACTTTCAAAGTATGTTGGACTGTTTCATCTTTTTCAATTTCATTAAATATATGCGGGACGCGATACCATGGGTGACGTGCATCAAAACATAATTTGCAAAAAAACCCGACACCTTTCGGATCATACATGACACATGACAAACATTTTATCTCTGCAGGAGCACCATGGCACAAATATTTACAAGTGCATCGTTTTGGTCCAACTTCAATAGGTATCTTTGTTGCGAATAATTGTGTTTTTCTATAAAATATTTCTTTTGGTGGCTTTTTAATACTCTCCATTTCAGGTGGTTCACGATCAGGTAGTGTCTTCACATGATAAACCGCGGAGTTATCCTGCACTAAACATGCTGCCATACTCATAAGAATATCATTTGGCATAATATCTGCTTCTTGAGAAGCTTTGCTCTTTCGAAGAGCACTCCTGGCAGCTGCGTCCATCTTTTCCTCTCCAAACCGTATGAAATTGATCGTCTATATAGAACTCATCCGACTAATTGTTCTGTTTACCCACCTATCGTGTATCCCAAGAATATTAAACTCTACAATGTAGTAGTAAAATAGATCTAAAATTATCACTGAGCATGCTTGTCGCATCCCACCCAACAATGCTTGTATGCTGGGGTCCGACATGGACATGGCATGGCCGAACCTCTTTTAAATTCTACCTCCCATAAAAAACACATGAAAATGGAAAATATTCAATACTATATTCATATTTATAAATAATTACTTAATAATTTGCTGCTGTTAGTTGTTAACTTCAATGGCGGTTATACCCATGCGTCTTCTAGGCATGGTCATATTCAATAACTTTTCAAAAGTTCCTGATATAGTATCGAAACTGTAAAGCACAGTTGACCATTTCCCTTCTATTGTCCCTCCACAGAGTAAAATGCGTCTCCCAAATGTTGTGACATCAAAGGAATACCATTCTGTTTCTGGTAACCTCGACAGATTGACGTATTTATCTGTTTCTGGACTATACCTATATACAAAAGCCCCGTGAACGAAAACAAACACATCAGAACCTACTGACGCAGCACTTGCCTGTCCTTTAAATGGTAATTTGCAAATATCATGCCATTCTCCTCGTGATGTGTCAAAGCATTCTGCACTATTTGTGTACCACCCATTGCACTGCACTTCTGTACTGAGATGATCACCATTTGAGCACAATCCTCCAAAGACATAAATATTTCCATTCTTATTCACACATGCGCCTGCCATACGTCTCGCTACTTTCATCGAAGCTAGTGTAGCCCATTCTCCAGAGCTGGTGTCAAATCTTTCACAATTCGTACTACAAACACTGCCTTCAATCCACCCACCCACTGCAAAGATACTATTCCCAGCTCCAAGAACAGTTAAAGCATGACAGCATGTTTTCATAGCTTTGATTTCTTCCCATTTGGATGTAATAGTATTATATTTTTCGCATGTACTAAGATTTGATCTAAATCCACCACCTCCAATAGCATAGATACATTCACCAATTGCAGCACATCCATGACTACCACGGTTTGCAAGCATTGGTACACATGTTTCCCACTTATTTTTTCGGAAAGAATAGCGTTCAGTAAATCCAAGAGTTCTTCCACGATGTCTACCTCCAACAGCATATATATATACATCTGATGATGTTGTGTTAGAAATGACATCTTCCACATCGCGTAATATACCACATTCAGACTTGCGCTTTACCACACATCGCTCTAGGTGTTTAAAGAGCTTATTCCGGGACATTAGTGTCTCATCACAATAAGAGCATGTGTGATGTATGGGAGGTTTTCTTGACACTTCTATATCTTCAGCTTTGCGCTTTTGGTTGGTAGCATCAATACTCATAATCTCAAAAGTATATACTAACTAAACACCACAATAAACAAGGTAATGAGATCTTTTAGTAAAAATGAGTTCCGTCGGGAACCCACCTCATCAATTTGGAAAGAAGAAGAGCAATGAAATGAATAAAGTCACCACAACAGATTGCAGCTGAATAAAAGAAGTTTCTAGATACACTCAATATTGGTCCAAAAGTGGGAGATATATCCTTAAGTTTAATGTCAGAGGCCAAAAGTTCCATCCTCAATTTCGAGGATCCTGATTTCAACGAGAACACTTTTAATGAGGAGTCAGATGCACAGTTAGTCCAAGAAGTGAGTAGTTCTCCCCCGCATTCTCAAGCATCAGGACAAGGACCAACAAGTCCAGCTCTGACACAGAGGATGCAAAGTCTAGCTGGTAGTCTCAATTTGGCCCTTCATACTGAAGGAAGTCTTTCTTCAAAAACTAGGGAAAATTATACAGGGAACCCATCATTGGCATCATTAGAACCACCGTCGTCATCAGAACTTGATAGAATCACAAGCGGTGGATTTGATAAGATATTTCAGAGGTACAGTGATTTCCAGAATGAAGAGGCTGTAGGACCACTGTCACAAACAACTTCAAAGGATATTACAACTACTAGCAGTAAAAACAATGTTACAACCACTTCTAATGGTGGTGAAGGTGACGATGACGAAGACGATTGGGGCTTGTCCTTCGTATCATCATCTCGGAAAGGACTTGGCAACTTAGCATCTAAACCAGAAAATCTTAGTGTAAAGAAAGAAATGGCATTCACGGAAAACCAGTTAGATAGAAAAACACTTAATAAGGTTCATTCACGAAAAAGTACATTTAAGGCAGTAGCTCGAACACAGAGTGTATATTCTCGAATTATTGGTAATACACGAGGGAAAAGTACCCTGGGAGAGGATCCAAAACTGCAAACTACTGTATTTGGCTCATTAAAAGATCGTTTGTTTAGTATAACTGGTAGTGATTCGGTTGAAGAGCGAAGGGTATCCAGACGTCTAGAGTGGTACAAACGTCTTCTCGAACAGGAGATGGTTCTTTTCAATCGGTCTAGACAGCACTTTGTGGCTCATTCGAAAAGATTGATTCAACAATTTGAATTAGAGGAACAGAAATTCGTAGCAATGGGTTTACAAACTCCTCTCAAGTACTACCGAATGCAAGCTTGGGCACGTGTAAGCCAAGTAGCGATATTGGAAGATATGACAGTAGTTGCAGCAGGTGTTCTAAAAACAAGGCATATTCGATCACAAAAAGTTATCGATCAATTTAAGGACAAAGCTTATCGTTTATCTGAAAAGCATGACATCAACGACTACGATGATTTTTGCCTTGGAGTTGAAGATGTCTTAACCAAGGATCCTACATTTGCATCTTTGACAAGTAGACTAGCTAAAATGGATCGTGTATGCAGTACCACACAGAATAATTATTTGAAAGCAAATCAATCTGCGACAAGTATAACCGAAGATAATAAAAGGAAAGAAGTGCTGATGCAAATATTAATAAGTTATTCGGATTTACTTGAAAAATCTGAACCCATAGACTTAGAGCGGAGTTTATCTTGGGATGAATTTTGTGCTTGGTATATTGATAGAAAAACAACAATGAGGCATCTAGAGGATGAATATGCAAGTATTATTGAAGATGAAAGGTGTCGGGAAGGGAGACTTCTCAAACATTGGTATAAAATGGTTATTGAAAGTACAACAAACATGAGACAGGTACCACAAGCAACAGAAAAAAGTAATACTGATGAAGATATACATCAAGCTACAGCATCTACCGCTACTACTACTACTACTACTACTACTACTACTACTACTACTACTACTACGAAGGGACCCAGCAAAAGAACAACCCATAATAAGGGTACTTCTAATGAAGTAGATGATAGCAATTTACCTCCTGCAGGAAGCGTATCTCCCAAGAGTATTAAAGCGTTTGTGAGTTATTTTGCCATCAATGTAGTATGCGCCAATTATGACATTTCCGAAAGTTTCTTTGAAAGTCTTTCTGTTCTCACACAGCACATAGTTTACCGAAGTATTGGTGCAGCAGTGTTCCGCTATGAAAACGAAAGGTTGCGACAACGCGATTCGATTTGGCGAAAGAAGTGCCAACTTGTTAAATTTGTTGATCCAGTTGCACTTGGTGTACCCGAAGAGTTTGTCTATGGATTTCAAACGAAAAAGAAATCTGAAGAAGAAATTAAAAAAGCTATTGAAGAAAAAGAAGAAATCGAACTTGCAAATGTTCGCAAAGAAATTGAGCTTATATATCAAGAACAGAAGGACGTTAATGTTTTTTACAGAAATTTCACAGCGCAAGGTCATGTGGGTAAATTGTGTAACGCGCACAATGCGATCACTGACAAATTAGAACGAAGTGCTCCTTATTACGGTACTCCTTATGCACGTTCATCTCAAATATTTTCTTGGTTTACAAGTGCCATTGTACCATATGAATTATGTTCCATTTTATTAATTGCACAAAAATGGCTTCTAAAGGACGCAATCGCTATATCGGGGAAAACTGAATATATTGGTGCGGATGTTATGTTCCCTATCACTGTTTTGGCACTCGCAGATGCCAATATTCCAAATATACACCAAATATTACATTTCCTTCAATTATATGGTCATTTCGATCAACATTCCGGTGAAATAAGTTACTATATGACTTGTTTACAAGCATCTGTGGAATTCATACTGCAATTGGAAATTCCTCATCATATCATTGATAAATTTAATCTCCCTTCAGATATGACTTCCTCTGAGATATCTATACATAACCCATTAGACGATGATGATGTTGATAATAAGCAATCCAATGAAGCACAGGAAGGAGACGGAAGTATCGAGAAATTGGGGGAGTGGTTGAGAGACCAGGAGACAATGGAAGACACAATTAGTATCTTACAAAAGGAAGGATGGATGATGTAGCATTTCTTTATCAGGATTGGTTTCAATATCCATCGCCATTTAACATGTCAATTTATTTATAGAGTTGTAAGATAATTTAAGAAATGTGGATGATTTTTATTTTACAAATAAGGGTCTGAGACTTGTTGTATCCATTTCAAATTTTGTGGTGTCGAAGTGTCGGTGGGGTCCATTGATTCTTGAAAAATTGAAGGGTCACTCGACTAATACATCATTCATTTTTCATAATCATCATCTTCTTTGATGTCTTGTTCATTGAATTTATTTGAAACCAAACTTGGGGATGATGGTGTGGCACCACAGCGAATTGATCTAAAGAATTACATGAATTCTACGGAGTCATCCTCCTTAATTATTGGTCGAGGCTCACCTGCATTTCCTGCTGATATTGTTTTGAATGCAAGAAAAGATGGGCGTGAGATTATTTCGAGAAACCATGCCAAACTCACATATAGTAAGGATAATCTGTGGATGATAGAAGACCTTGGAGCTGTCAATGGTATCTTTGTAAACAGAAAACGCATTCTTCAAGCTAAATTAAATGATGGAGATGTTTTACAATTAGGTGGTATTTCTAATGTACCAATTGGTCAATTAATGAAAGATTCGGACTTGTGCATTAAATATAGATTTTCAAATCAGGCAGCACGAGGAACGACAAAGAAGAACAAGAGAGAGAGAGTTGCTCAAAAGGAAATCGCTGAAAACAGACCGACCAAGGTAAAGCGAGAGATGAAAGAAAAGGGGGTACTAGAAGATTTAGATCAAGCACACGCCGCTCTTAATGTTGTCTTATCAAGCAAAGATGCTCAAATTGCAGAATTACAGAGTTCACTTGATTCCACAGAAGCAACTAAAATAAGTTTACAATCTCGGGTAGATGATTTAGATACTCAAATTAAGAAACAAGAATCAGTTCGAAAGCAATTAGAAAAAATTACAGAAGAGTTACAGAGTACTGTTCAAGATTTGCAGAATAAGAGTACTGATTACCAATCCCGCTATAGGGAAATAAAGCAAAGATATGATAAAGTGTTTGTATCTCAGCAGCAGCAAAAGGTGAAAGAAACTCTACCATCTAGTTGTACAGTAAGTATTTCAGCACTAGAAGCTCTTTTGGAATGCCCTGCTTGTGAAGGAATCCTTTCCGATCCTATTATATTGAGTTGCTCGCATGCCTTCTGTGCAGATTGTTTACCTGCTGCAACTTGCACCGTTTGTGATCAAATGGTAAAAAGTGATAGCACAAATAAAGGAAAGACATCAAGTGTGCATCTTAATTCATTGATATCACTACTTGCAAAAACGTCATAGAAGTATGTACAAGAGAGAGTCATAATTATCAAATCAAATCAAATTAAAATTATTTTACTGTAAAATTAGTGTAGAAAATGCTCATTTTTTAACCTGTTTACCATCAGGAATAGCAAACAACATAGCAGGTTTTGTTGGACCACCATATGCACGATCAACTCTGAAAAACCCTTTTCTCTCTAATTGGATTGTTGTACCTGCACTGACATTACGTAAACATGGGTCACATAGAGCTGATGTTTCCTTCCTTGTCTCTGGGTTGACAAAATCCTGGAAGTTATCACCTTCATCAAGCTTTGCTTTTGAAATAAGGTGATCAAATTCAACTAATGTACATTCAACAACATCATCTATGGCAGCAAGCCATGTACATTTCATAGTCTTGGAGAAGTTCGTGGCATTCGCATCGAATACGGCAACTACAGATGCAACTGAACCATCAGGATTCTTCTCAATTTTTTTAATATTCATATTACCCCATCGCAAGAATGTCACATCCTTTCCAGTTTGAAACATAGCTGCATCAGCTTGATCAACATATATTTTATTATAGCGACGACAAATACGAGAGCCCTTTTCAGGAAGTTGAGGGAGCAAGGGAACTGTGTGAGCAGTAATTTCTGCTGGAATATTCTCTAATGTAACAACAACTTCTCCCGGTGTTGTCACGCCCATATATCGTGGTGCTGAAATTTCGAGAGCGTCTTTGTTGCTTGCCCAGAATTTGTCCCATTCCATGGTAATAACACGTCGACTAGCACCCTGAGAAATAATGAACTTCTTCATGTTATCAATATCAATTCCACGACGAAGACATCCTTGAATAGTTGGAAATCGAGGATCGAACCAGCCTTCAACTAATTTGTTTTCAACAAACCAATTTAGCTTTCGCTTTGAAAGAACAGTGTATATGAAGTTCATCTTACCGAAGGTCATAATCTTCGTAATATACTTAAGCTTCAATGCTTTTTGAATCCACTTGTACTGCGCATCACGATCATCATACTCAGTGGTACGCAATGCATGTGAAACTTTTTCAAGAGAATCTACAATAGGACATGCGAAATCATAAGTTGGATATGCTTTGAATTTAGTTCCTGTGCGATGATGAGGCTCATCATTTGCTCTATACAAAACTGGATCACGAAGTGTTCCGTTCAAAGAGGTCATATCTATCTTGGCGCGCATACAATATGTGCGATACTCTTTATTTCCCTCTAACAAACCATTGAATATTTTCAAGTTTTCTTCAACGGATGTATTACGCATTTTTGATTCAATCTTTTGCATACGCTCCTCTTTCATGACCTCTTGGTCAGTGTTGTCCATGTATGCTAGTCCGTCCTTGATCATATTGATAGCAAATTCTTGACACTTCACAAAATGATCAGACGTGTGAGAGATCTAGAAAAAAAGATATATATAAAAATTGGTTAGATGATTTGCTTTATTGAGATGAAAGTGAAAAATAGATATGAGGTTTTTATCCTCCAGTTGTGGTGCGACTCAGTTATGTAGCGTATCTCTACGCCACATGCTAAATAGTAAATCTGCATGGTTTAATAAGATGTCCCTACTCCATAAATCCTCCTTGTCACACAACAACCAAATAAAAAAGCAATAAGTAAACAGTTCAACGCAACATTACACCAATGATTAATTAAACGTACCGCATTCGGAAAAACTTTGAGAGTTTCTAGATCCTTCAAAATATTCTCTTCGTACTCTTCCTTCTCTTTACTGGGGTTGGTATCATCGAATCTCACAAGAAGCTTTCCCTTGTATCTATTTGCATAGTATTGGTTAAGCAAACATGCTTTTGCATGCCCAATATGTAGATAACCAGATGGTTCGGGAGGAAAACGAGTGCAAACTTGTCCATCTACGGCATCTTCTAATGGTGGACATACTCCGCTTTCGCCAACATTTGGTTCTTTTTCATTAGACTTCTGTGCTACCGCATTACCACCTCTTTTCGTTGAGGTAACAGAGGCCACAGGAAGAAGTGAGTTAGCGGTTACGAACCATCTTTCTAAATGAACACGAGGTTGAATAGCTCCACGCTTTTTCTTTGCTAGTAGAACCATAGCCACATCTGCAATAGTAAATGATGATCCCACAACAAAAGTTTTGTCCTGAAGGTGTGTTTCTAAGAGACGAAGTAAACCAATACAATCTCCGTTAACTCCAACAGCTCGATCATAAAGATGTAGCCATTGGTCGACTTGAGAAGAAACCCAACTATCGCCACTACCATACAATGAAGCATATGACCCACCAGATGATCGCACAAGATATCTGGCAATTGCAGAATCACCAGAAATAGATCCACTACCACCACCAACAAGCATAGGCTCAGAATCTGCTTCACTTTTTTCAATCTTGACGGGCACACAGGACTTGATCAATTGCATGACAACATCAGACAATTCAGCAGGATGGCTGGAGTTCACCAACATTACATGTTCACCAGTAGGTTTCGCTAAAATAGAATTATGTGGCGAGGTTATAACTGTTGCTGCATCAGTATCAGGTACAGCATCATTAGCTCCTCCGTTTCTACCTTCCTTTCTTTTCAACTTATTTAACTCCTTCTTTGAAGGACCCTCGCGAGTAGAAACTTGTTGTGGAGCAGGTTCTTTTTTCTTCTTTTCAACAGGGGGTGGACCAAAATCTACTCCACCATTAGCAGCTTTGTATGATGCTTTCAGATCCAATAGCTTTGCTACACCTGCATCTACACTAGCCTTGTCAGCACCTGATGTTTTCAATTCACGCACATTCAGACCAGCAGATTCAATGGCCTTTGCAAGTTCTTCCAAACTTGCCATATCAAGAAATAATTGATGGTGGGCTTTTAGTGCCTGAGCTTTTAAGGCGATGTGGAATGGTGGACGTACCAGCGTACGGTATGTAGTCGGTGGTGTTCGAATGGTGATTTTCACTTCTTGCGTTTTTTCATTTGCATGTATAACATGGTGAAGTGCGAAGAAATTAGTTTTTCATCCGATAATGATGACACAATACCCCTTGAAAATTTGGTAGATGGTGTAGGTGCCCCAAATTTGGTTTTAGATACGCTTCGAGAGGAACTGGAGCGTGTCCGCCAAGAATGTGTTGATAAGGATGCAGCTCTAGTAGCGGCTAAACATGAAATAATTGAAAAAGATACAGCTTTGGAAGATGCACGTGACGAATTCGAGAACGATGGATCTGTGCTAAAGGCAAGGATTGAGGAACTAAAGAATATCTGTGATGGTAAAGAGAACAAGTTCACAGAGGTCATGACACAATTACAAGAAATGAAAGATGCTTCTACAAAAATAATGCAAACTCTAGAGCAGACAAGAGCTAATCTAAGTGAACAGACCAAGCAATTAGTTCAAAAAATATCCAAGATCGATACCCTGCAGAGTGCATGTGCTGAGAAGGATGCAGCTCTAGTTGATGCCGAGGCCAGAATTGCAACTCTGGAAGCAGAGATGATAGCTAGCAAGGTGAGTATAGATGAGGCTCTTATGCAGAGGGATAACTTTGAAGCTTCTCAAGCAGATCTTATTGTTGAAATGAATAAAATTATGGATACTAAGCTTGAAGCTGAGGCTCTAGTACATTCTCTCCAGGTAGATAATGATCTCATCAATAAAAATTTGAGCTCATGCATGGAAAAGTGTAACTTTCTTGAAACTGAAAATTTAGTGAAAGATGATGCTATTGCAGAGGTTGAAAATGAGTTGTTCCAGTTAAAGAGGGATACGGAAACTGATAATTCATCTAGTACTCAGAGTGTCAAGGCTAATGGTGATAGCAACGCAAGTGAACTAATTGATTTGAAAGAAAAACTTATTGCCAAAGAAGAGAGAATTGTACACTTAGAGAAGAGCAAATTAACAAAAGATCAAATAGAGAAGATTAAACAAGTAAAGGTGGAAAAATCACGCCTTGTCAGCGAGAATAAGGATCTTAAGAAAGATGTACAATCTCTTGAAGGACGTCTATCTATGTTCAAGGAAGCTGCGCGAGCTTCCCGTGCAGAAATTGCAAAACTCAAAGAAGAAATTGCTACAGCTCACAAAGCGGATTCCAGCACGAATACAACTACGGGTATTACTTGTATTAGTGCTGATTGCGATGCAGATCCTAAATCAGGTGAATCAGACCCCATAGAGCTGCACGGCGCTAATGAGAATCGAACATATGTAGCAAATGTAGAAGTTTCACCTTTAGAAAAATCATCATCAGAAAAAGTTAATGAAAGTGGATTTAGCAAGGAAATGTATCAGAATGCCAACACACCAACGAGAGCTGAAATGGACAGAGAATGCACTCAGCAGTAGAAGATCGAAAAATATACACATTGTTTATACACATGTACAAATATTAATTAAATAGTTGATACCCCCTATCAAGTACCCAGTCCATAGCCATAGGAAAGTGATCCGACATAAGCTCTGTACGGTTATCATGATCAATGTAAGCATTGATTGGTGACTCATGCACATCATGTGGCTCGATCAAGGCATCGCTTACAAGAATGTAATCCAATCTTACGAACGGGTGTTTTTCACCATTTGGTAAATCAGGCCATTCGGTAGAATATTTCGTAGGCTCACTTGCTGGGCAGTTTTTTTGAATGCATCGATCATATGCGTGTGTACCTGTCATTGACCATAGCTGTTCCTTAGTTGCACCTGCCCTAGTCTTGCATGAGTAGACACATGCGTCATGCATTCCGCATTTCAACAAATTATTCATGGGCTCATAATCAATCGAATCCTGTTCCGTTGTCAAAAACTTTTTGCCTAATCGAGGCCATACCTCTGGACGTGTTCTCTGTAGACTTACCAACAAGCCCATCTCATCGTGCTGCTTTTTATCTAGTGGTGAAAGTGTGTTCATATCGCCCATCAAGACTACCCGGCTATTATTTGCAAGTAACGGCTTGAGAATTGACGTGATGCGAACACTCTCCTCGATTCGCTTTGAAGACTCATGAGCATGAAGATGCACAACAAAAACGTGAAGAGCTAATTTGGAAACAAACACATGTAGGAGCCCTCTTTGGAATTGTGGTGGCCCATATTGTCCATATACTTCAAATTGCAATGCAGATAAAACTCCTAGATTATACGGTTGTGAATTCACCATAACAAAAGAATGCACAAAACCACCTTTAGATGCATAATACTCACTAAGGGGTGTATTTTTGCTTATGTCTGTGGTACTTTGTAGTTTCTGCCAACCATTGAGCTCACACAAACCAATGAGAAGCACACCAATATTAGCCTTTTGCTCGAACCATTCTAGAATAGAGCTTTCTTTGGTACCCACAGTCCCATCAGCAACATTCAATTGCAAAAGCTTGACTTCGTTCATATAAATTGGGCGCTGTATGGCCTCATTTGTCTTGAAGCCCTCGCAACGACATGTGAGCCTGAGAGAGCCATCCACAAGGCGAGGGACTAGCTTATTGTTAGAGGACATTATCATGCCAGCCTTCTGCTCTGTCATGATATACTTCAAGGCACGATCTTCTGACCAAGATTTCCCAAACGGTTCGATTTCGTATTGTACTATATCATCTCCATCATAACTGCCCGTCTTTCGATGGAAAGTCACTGGTGCTGCATGTACTCCAGCTTGTAAAAGTAAATGCCTAAAATGAACCATTGATGACATTATCGATATACTTCTCTCAGTACTAACTGTAAGAGCTTTTCCATTCCAAAGTTCTTCCTTTTTCGCTAAATCAGAACTCAAACCCCAAAGTCGAGCGGCAACAGCCCCAGCTCTCGGCCACATACGGCACTCGAGGTTGGTGTGGTCAACATTTTCAGTCCACATGGCAGCTTCCCCACCGAGAGCCATAGAGGAATGCTTCATAATATCTTCATCATCCTGAGACTTACTTAATGTAGTTTCTAGCTGGTCCACTGACATCATGGCCAGCCAATCGACATCGTAGTCTAAGTACCAACATGAGGACATAAGCGTTGCATGCCCAGTTTTCAATGCATTCTTTGAGGCACGTATAGAGAGACCAGACCAGCACTTCCAAGACTGAATAACAGAAGGTTCATTGACGCCATCATTGTCTTCTAATGGAAGCGCTCCACTGTCAATGATACCTTGCCAAGCAATTGGTGTCCTCTTTAGTTTCCGCACAATCTCAAAAATGCGCTGCTCGAATGCACGAAATACTTCAACATTTGTGGAATTTTGTTTAGATATCCACTGTCGAAGAGTCGGATTAGCATCCCAACATCGAAAATCTACTTCATCTGCACCAACATGTATGTGACTGGACGGGAAGATTTCCACTACCTGGCTCAAGACACCCTCTATGACTTTGTAGGTCAATGGATTACTAGGATCGAGAGCATAGACGTCAAGAGGAGTATGGCTCAACGCTGCCACTTCAGGGCAATTCACTATAATACCAGGAAATGCTTTACCCCACACATGTGTGTGAGCTGGGACATCAATTTCTGGGACAATATCGACACCACGCACTCGTGCGTATCCGACCAGATCAATCAATGAATCTTTTGTATATACTTTCTGAATAATGTCATAAGCTCCCATGGCAGCCAATTGTGATAACTTTAACTCTGGAGTATCATCCAATAACATGGGAAAAGACTGAGCGTCACTCAAATGGAGATGTAACACGTTGAGTTTCGATAGCTGCATCGCATCGACACATCTTTTCAGCAAGGTCAAAGGAACGAAGTGCCGCGTGACGTCAACCATGAGACCCCTCCATGTATATTGCGGGAAGTCTTGTATGACATACGGGAGACTGGGAACTTCTAGGTTGATATGATGCGAAGAAAACAACTGTAGCAAAGTGCTGGCGCAAGCATGCTGTGCTGCGGAAACTGAACAAGCATCTACAGTGACCTTGGATGGTGAAGCTATTGTGACTCGATACTCCTCCGTATTATCAGATTGACATAAACTATCTAGGGATTCCTTTTCTATTAGAGAAGTATTCAGTACATTTACATTTATTGTTGTTACAGAAGTGTCTTGACTGTCGACACCTTTCGCATGCGCACAAAACACTTCAACAGATTGTCGTAACCTTTCCTGACCAATTGAGGCGTTATCAGCAGAATTTTCAACAATTAACTTTGATACAAAAAATTGCAGAGACGAGCTGATAGAAACACTCGTCTTGCGACCATTAACCTCATCGAATGAAAGTATCTTCGGAAAGGGCATGAGCAAACTAGGAGGTTGCACTGTAATATCATTTGGACTAACTTGTAATTTTTCAGCAAGACACTTGTAATGTATCAAATGTGTGTCTTCAGTAGCTTCTGCAACTTCCAACAATACCCCTCTTGTCTCGGGATCCCAGCCATCATCAATACTTGTGTTCAAATAAACACCTCCACCCGTTATAAGAACCCCAAATATCAATAGCATCTTCAGGTGTTTTTTAATAAAATCGACCCATGGGCTTGATGTCTGGTTACTTGGAGATGAATGCCCAGCTGAAATATGCATAGGCTGCATATTCCCATCTGATCGCGTCATAGTGAAGTGAACCTAACTATTTCTAAGCAATTTGCACATCATTCATTGCACACAACAAATACCTAGATTTACTTCCCCTTACTTCACAAATTCCTCATCTTGTGATAGAAAAACTTTGAAACTTTTTCAAGCAAGGGATAGACGCCGGCGGTGAAGTCAAATGGTTTGTTTTGTAAGGATAGAACCAAGTAATATCTCATAAAAATCTCTTCCAATACACACTTACTATAAATTTTACCATGTTTGTAAAGATTCCTAGTATTAACCATTAGAAATTTAGTGTGTTCGAAGCAGTCAGCTCCACCAGTCGCCTATTGGGTTGATTTGGAAAGATGGCTCTGTGTGGCGAATAAAGTTGTTTTTATTGATTATTTAACAAAATATATATGAGTAATGTGTCTGTGATTGTTTATGTATGTTTATGTATTTTGATGCTTTTTTTGTGTGCATTAAAGTGTGAGTGAGCTGTCCGGTTTAAGATCAGTATTTTGAAAAATATAGCTATGAAATTTGTCAAAGGTTTCACTTAAGTAAACACAAGGAACTCGTGCAAAATGATTCATGCATAACTACTTATCAAGTTTTGGTTATTTGGTAATTCACCTAACATTTGCCATTATTACTGTGGAGGGTATTGTCCATGCTGTAAGTATTGATATCATCATCAATTAATTTAATTTACACACTAAGCATACACTCAGTACATGTGTATGTGTGCAACTTTGTTCAGTGATATATTTCCCGTCGGGCGGTCTTAGACATAGTGCTGAATACGACAAGTGGCTCCCACTGGAGCGCAGAGATGCGCAAAAGTATTCTGGAGTTTTTGAGAACATGGTTGCAAGTTTAATAATATGGCATCTATTAGCTGATACTTGACACTGGCATTGTTGCGATCAACTGATAATTCGGTTTTCCTTCTAATTTTTCGAAAAGTTTACTAACTCTTCACCTTCTAAACGCTAACCTTCTCTACCCAAATTCACAGTTCATAATTTATTAAGATACGGAATAGATTTAATTTCTT
>JACKZZ010010856.1_pt1 | contig 19613 bp, 23 predicted proteins | sample 8027871 | NCBI WGS metagenome assembly JACKZZ01 (sample SAMN15724774, study PRJNA655200) | protist metagenome | isolation source: fluorescence activated cell sorting (FACS) single amplified genomes of... | place: USA: West Boothbay Harbor, Gulf of Maine | collected 2000-07-19
ATCAAAAGAATCTTCAGATCAAACGTTTGAGGAAGTTCCTACAAAACAAAAAAGAAAAAGAAAAAATAAAAAGAATATATCTGTGAATGTTTAATATATAAAAACAAATTTAAAAAATATAATATAACAGAATATAAATGTCTTTAGAAGAGAAATTAACTCAATTTCGTGAAAAATATTACAAAGAAAATACAAAGGCAACCTTTTTTAAAAATTCTCAAAAATTGGCATGTGCTGAGGAAATTACAAAAACATTTTCAATAGAGGAGTTGTTGTTTAAGAGCATTTCTATTGAAAATAATAAAATAATTATAAATTATCCTCTTATTAAAACGTTTATTAATCCGACTATTTATCCAAATATTTTGCAACATGTCGAATATTTAACTAACATTATATTATCCAGTTATGAAATATTTGAAATACATTTAAATATTCAATCATTTACCATGACTGCTGCACAAAGATACAACGAACTGATAAAAGATTTCTGTTATAAATATTTAAATAGCGATTACGAAAAAAAATTGCACCATATTTATATTCATAATCCTCCCGGAATTATTACACTCTTACAATCTATGTTTTATCCATTTATATCCGAATCGGCAAAAACAAAAGTCATTATATTGAAATAAAATTGATTCTTTAAACAAATATATAAAGTATTTCAGTATTACTTTATATAATGGAAATTCTAATAAAAAACACTACCAACAGTGATATTTTCACAACATTGTTTCAACATATGAAACTATTTACAGAAAATTTGAATGTTTATTTTAATCAAGATAAGGTATTTATTCAGGGAATGGATAATGCGCATGTGTCTGTATTTGAAATTAATCTACCAGAACCTTGGTTTGATAGTTATAAACTAGACACGGAAATAACTATTGGTATTAATACAAATATGTTGTTTAAGGTTTTGAATACCAGAGATAAGTCTCATCATATTCATTTACGTTTGGATGCAGATAAATCAGACAAATTAGAAATACATTTACTTTCTGAAAACAATAGTGTAGTGGATTTGCATTATGTTATTCCCTTAATCGATATTGATAGCGAACTTATGACTATTCCTGATACAGAATATCAAGCCGAGATTTCTCTCCCTTCTACCACATTTTCCACATTGATCGATCAAATGAAATTGTTTGGAGAAACATTTAATATTATTTGCAATGAAGATAAAATTCAAATGATATCAGAAAGTGTTGATTGTGGTAAAATGTATGTAGATATTCCGATTGATGATTTAAATTCATATGCAATTGAAGAAGATGAAACACTTGATTTATCATATAGTATTTCACATTTAAAAAATATTTGTTTGTATAATAAAATATCAAAGGATATTGATATTTATTTGAAAAAGGATTTTCCTATCAAACTTGTGTATTCATTAAATAGTGATGAAGCTCGTGCAACCTTTTATTTAGCCCCAAAAATTGATGATTAAATTCGTTTAATGAAATACAATAATCAATATAAACATTGTATATGGACCCATTAATTACTCTTTGTATTTTTATTACGATATTATTTTTATATATTCATATTGCGAATCAGTTTAAAACGAATGAAGAACTCGAAATCTATGAAACGGATTACAGCACTTTAAAACACATGGAAGATGTATGTGAATTAAAACAACCTTTTTTAATGAATATGTCAAATGTTTGCCCAAGTTTATTTAGTGATATTATTCCAGAAAAGATTGCCAAACACTGTTCCCATGATATTAATATGAAAGACACAACCGATTATTTCACAGAAGATCATTCGAAACCAACTTCCGTAGATTCAATTATATTACCTTTTGGAACAACTATTAAATTGCTAGAATCAGATGATTCTGGACACCTATTTTCAGAAAACAATCAAGATTTTTTAGATGAAACAAGCATGTTGAAAAAAATAAAAGAACTTGATAATTATCTGAAACCTTCTTTTATTATAAATAGCAAATATGATTTATTATTTGGTTCTTGCAATACTGTTACACCATTAAGATATCATACAGATAGTCGTCAATTTTTATGTGTAACCAATGGGAAAATTCGCGTTAAAATGACTCCCTGGAAAAATTCGAAATTCCTACATCCATACAAAGATTATGAAAATTATGAATTTGGTTCGTTAGTCCATCCAACAAAACCGCACAAAGACTTTTCTCTTGATTTTGAAAAAACACAATTTATTGATTTTGAGGTAAATAATGGGCATATGTTATACGTTCCTCCTTATTGGTGGTACTCTATTATTTATTTAGATAATCCATCCACATATGTATGTAGTGTTACCTATAATTCTATTATAAACTGCGTGTCAAATATCAAACATCTGTCCTTATATTTTTTACAACAACAAAATATTACGAGAAAAATAAATAAAGGTCCGGAATTTGTTAAAAATGAAACACTTCCAAAAGAAGAATCCGCCTATAAAGAAAAAGAAGAAGTTCCTATCGTTATTGAGAAAACGGTTACCCAAACACAAAACACAGAAACAAAAGAAGAAAATATAGATATTAAAGAAGAAAATGTCGCAGATGAAATACAAGTAAAAGAAGACGTTTCATTGAATCCAGTAGTTATGAAAGATCCATTGGAAAAGAAAGAAGACGAAAATATAACTTATTCTGTATCTAATATTTAATCTACTATTATATTATAATATGAACAAATTGAATCGTTTGTTTTTCTCAGCCATTTTAATTTTAGCCCTTGATTTCATTTATCTCAATGCAACGAAACAAATTTTTGAATCATTAGTTGTAAAAGTACAAAGAGTCGTTATGAAAGTAAAAATAATACCTGCTATCTTATGTTATTTGCTTCTAATCTTTGCATTGAACTATTTCATTTTAAGAACAAAAAGACCCGTTTTAGATGCTTTCCTATTAGGTGTTGTCATATATGGTGTATTTGATACCACTAATTTAGCTATATTTAAAAAATGGGATAACAAAATATCATTAATGGACACGTTATGGGGAGGCGTTTTATTTGCTCTCACTACATTTATCATTTACTCGTTTTAATTTTCTTTTCTGAATTTTTATGCCAGGTTCGTATTTTTTATACAAATCATTAATATTGAATTTTTTTAATATTGATGGTCCAAATATTTTGGATTGAATATGTGCATCTTGTTCATCCATATCATAATAATAATGTTCATGAAATTTCTCAAACCAATCATCATTTTCAAACTGCACTTTTTCATTTTCTTCGTCAATAGTGCCGCGGCATTCTTCAATTCGTTCTTTCCACAATGGACTATAAGACGCGTAAAATAACCAATTATGAACAATTTTATGAAATATTTCTTTTGAAGTCATATGTTGATAAGCACATTCGAATACATCTACCCATTCTCTTTTTACTTGATATTTACACGCTTCTTTTAAAATCAATCTATTTTTTGTTTCTGTTACATAATCATTGTATTTGTTAGCTTCTAATACGTCGGAAAATATGATTATCTTTGTTTCCTTTTCTTTTGCATTGGGAATTTCTTCAGATTCCTCATTTTTTACCATAAAATCACGCAATGTAAATGTACGTGCTTTTGATGTTAAATTTAATAACATAGTGGCTGCAATATGAATTCCTCTGTCATAACGTTTTAACCCAATATCCATAACTCGTTTTAATCTTGGATTGTTACTATAAAATATATTTTTATAAATAGCATATATATATTGCACTACTTCTTCTTGAAAACCTGAGAAATATAATTCACTTGCCCAAAACAAGGATTGATCGTAATCTTTTTCCAATATACTAATTAGAAGACTCATTAATACATCTTCTTTAATATATAAATACTGTGTTAAAACAAATACAAATGGTTCGTTCATCTTTTTAAATTTCATATAAAAATAAATAATTAATCAATTTTGTCTATAAAATTGAATGATTCTTTCTAACTACAATACATGCAAAACAGTCATTATGGATCATTGTCCTCAAGTATTAATTGATATTGCCATTTATCTCAAGGAGAGGAAAATTGAGATAAGTGAAAAGGTGGAAGGAGAAGGAAGAGGGGGTAGTCTAAAAGATGAAGGTAGTATTAAACGTGCTCTAATGGAACATGATGTGTTCAAAGACCTGATTATTGATGAGGCTGCCCGCAAATTTGGTGATATGATTGTACTAGACTACGACAGAATAACCAGGCATCCTGTAAATATCAAAACAAGTATTGGTAGCACCGATAATTGTTTCAGTAAAGCGGGTACTGTATATGCTTTTACAGATATTGTAGATAGTGATATCCCCAAAGCCATGAATTTTAAAAAAATGAACGAACTTATAAAAACACACGGAAAGGATATTCCGCAACGCGACTACTGGTTCTTATGTGTAGATAAAAATGATTCGTCCAATGTTATGGTAAGAGGGGCAAAACAGATCAATTGTTGGACAGTCAATATTAATCCGTCCAATGTGTTGCAAGTAAATTGGACAAAAGAAAAGGCACTACCCCCTAAGTTACGCACATATGATGAAGCGAAAGAAGTCATTCTAGGTGGAGTAAAAAAGTCATTGAATGAGTTTTGGAAAAATATTCCAGACGAATGGAAAGAAACCACTATTCCGGATAATCAAAACGTAGCGTCAGAAAATTGGGTACCAACGCTATAAAATATTTGTTGGTAAATTGGAATTGCATATTTGTCTGTGTCCTATTTTAAATCGATTGGAAAACAGAAAATTCTCTTTAAACTTCTCGCTATTTATATAATTGACTATATTGTACAAATTGCATTTTTTTTTCGGTTTCAACATAATTAAACTTCCTCCAAAATATTGAACTTTATCTACGAATGCAACTTCATTATTTCTTGTCAAATTACTTATATAAATACAGTCTTTTCCTACATTTTTTTCCATAACACCTATATTTCTAGGTGCCCCCCATTCAAACCAATTGTTTTCATTAAATTTTTTAATTTTTCTTGACAACAAATCTGTTTTATGTTCTGATAAATAATGATTAATGTCTTGATTATTAGACGGAAATTCAGTTATATAAATATATTTTTCTACTTTGTTTTTCCCATTTAAAACGTCTATATTACCTAACTGGTTATTTTTATACACGTCTTCTTTTCCACTTACTATACCTACATATACATCAAAGTAGTCTTTAAATGTTGTTTGATCTTCACATAGAGTATCAGAGAAAGTAATTAAACCATCATTATTTGTAATATATAATAATTTATCATTATAAAGCGTTTTTTTATCAAGATCCTTATTTTTGCAATACCTATATACAACAACATCTATCGAAGCATTTGCAAATAAATTTTCTTTGTGAGGATGATATACATGTGTAAAAGTACCATGTGTCATCATTTCATTTAATAATTTGGCTGCACTTGTTAATTTGAAGAAATCAGACGGCACAATAAATATCAATTCTCCATTTTCTTCCAATAAATGATAACATTTTTCTGTAAAATCAATATACAAATTACCTTGTTTTGTTTTCACGTATGGTGGATTACCTACAATAGTTTTGTAACTTTTATCAATATTTTGTGTCATAAAATCGTCATAAACTATATATTCTCTTACAATATTTTCTAACAAAACAATGGATTCATCAATTTCATACATATTTACAATTACATTTGGTAATTTCTTTTGAATACATGATACCAAATCTCCTCTTCCGATTGAAGGTTCTAAGATTTCGCTTGGTTCATTCAAAATAAATGCACTTACTTTGTCTTGCAATTGTTGATTCGTTGTAAAATACTGACCTAGATCGTGTTTGGACATGTTTGGATTACGTTCAACTATGTTGGTTAATTCAAAATCAATTTTCTGATAATGGTCTGTTTTGATTGTATATATAAATATAGAATCAATTGTTTAATTACTTTTTACTATCTTTATCGTCATCTTTTTTTTTATAATATTCTTCTTCGCGTGCAAATTGTTCATCAATAATTTCTCTTTGACGTTTTTTTGCAAATTCAGTTTCTCCGTGTTTAGCAGAAGCCAATTTTCCTTCGCCTTTTTTTAAAAATTCACGATCCATGCCTTGAAAACGATTCGACATTCTTTTTCCTTGTCCTTTTCTCAAAAACGTGTGTGTTGTTTTGGAAGATTTGAAATCAATATTAAATTCACTCATGCTAATAATATGAAGTACGATTTTTGATTTTACAAAAAAAATAATTCATATGAATATTATATCTACTTTCATTATATATGAAAAATAAAACAAATAAAATTAGAAAAAAACATAACAAAACATCCAAATGTAGGTTTTCAAATAAAACCCATATTATTAAAAAATTAATGGAATTATTGAATATGATTAAGTTATATCATTGGAAAACAAATCAATATGGACATCATGTGGCAAGTGACAATATGTACGAAAAACTAGACAAACATATTGACAAATTTGTTGAAATTTATTTAGGGAAAAGTAAATCTAGAATTAAAAATTGGGACAACCAATTAAGTGTGATTCAGTATAATCGCAAAAATACATTCAAATCAAAATTATTGGAATACAGAGAAATGTTGTCTGATTTGAATTTGTGTTTCGATGAAAAAAAAGACAGTGATTTATTAAGTGTTCGTGATGATATACTGAGTGATTTAAATCAATTTCTATATTTGTTATCATTTAAATAGGACAACATACCTTGAATATTCGGCAAAATAAACCTTTGTCCTATTTCTCTATTACGCAACATATTTACGGTATTTTTTCGTATAAATTCAGTCCTTTTTCTATATATTTTTTTCCATGTTCTTTGTATGAGTCGTAACCAGAACGTTTTATTAGTTACCGTGTAAATGGGAGAATTATATTCGCTATCCACAAATTTCATTTTCATAATTTCTGGAACAAGCATACGGTTTTGTGGTCCAATCACTCTGTAATTATTCAAATAAGTTTGCACATCGTCAAATGGAAATTGGTAAAATGTATTTATAGTAATCGCTGATGCAAATAGCAAGTGATTATTATAAGACATAGGTTCTTGTGTTGATAAACCCAAAGGTGTTGATAAACCAAAATAGTATTGATTGTCGCAATATTCTGTTTCCTCATCTTCATCTAGTTCTCTATTATCATAGTCATAAATTTCGTCAAAGCGTATATCGTCTAATTCTTGGTAATCCATATTACAATTTTTATATAAATTTGCATAGTTATATAAAAATTCTTTCTCAATCAATTTTCTCCTAAATATATAAACTTTGGGCAGTAGTGATATATTTCAATATTTTACTGTCTGTTTCTGACAATTTATGCATGCATTCAATTTGATTCATTATTTCTGCCACTACACTTAATTCCCTAACAATAGTAGAAATTTTCAACAATGCTTTCGTAAAATCTCCAGCAGAAATCCCTTTGTATGCTACGTCATTTTGTATAAAGTATTTGCATTGTCCCTCTGTTTCACAATCACACCATTTTTCAACTAGTTCTGGCATATCATAACAAAGAGCATCATTGTAATCGATTCCACTATTTATATTGGAATGTTGTTCAATATCTTCGTATTTCTCGAAATCTTCCTTTAAAAATAATAAATTGTTCAAAATATTTTTATTTTCGCTAGTAGGAGATTCCGTTTTTTCTTCTTTTGACACATTTACATCAGTAAAAACACTCAATACAGCCAATATTTCAATAGTAGATAGATCTTGAAACCAATTGTTATATACAATCAAGTTTGTAAAAACGAGTGGATGTATTTCAGCAATTTGCGAAGCAATTTTTCCAGGGTCTGTAAAACTGTAATTATTGTCACTATTTGTTATAAATCCGCGATCTACCAATACATCACACACCGCATATATTTTATCATCGATATAATTCTCCAAAAAGAATAGTTCTTCGTTTTCAGTTGCAAGTTTTTCAACTAATTCCTTTTCTTCTATAAATAATTTTGCATCTTCTTTGCATGACGGATTTTCTTGCATAATTCGTGTCAATTCCTTTTCTGACTCCTTGCGTTTCTTGTTTTTAAGAGTTGGTAATATCATTTGAATGTCGTTATATCGATTACATACAATTTCGTTTGTCTTTAAAAATACGGTTTTTGCATTCAATTTATCTTTTGAATCATTCAGTTCTTGAATATATCTTTTTTGACCATTTAATTCATCTTGAATTTCTCGATTAATCATACTATTTTTCGTAAATTCAACAAAATTTTGCATGGTTGTTTGATTGTTTTTAATTAAATTCAATACCAAACTATACGAAATACGAAACTTTGATATTAGAGATTGTGGTTTTCCATTCAACATTTTTTCATATTCATTTTGAAGAGGCAAATGAAACAAATTATTACAATGGACCACATGACCCAATTTATCAATTCCACGACGCCCTGCACGTCCAGCCATTTGTGTATATTCATGTGATAGTAACATACGTTCGCTTCTACCGTCGAATTTCGTAATTCCTGTAAAAACCGCAGTTTTAATTGGACAATCCAATCCAATTGCAAAAGATTCTGTTGCAAACAATAATTTGATGTTTTTCTTCGAAATCATAATCTCAACAATTTCACGCAAAATAGGAATCATACCAGAGTGGTGAATACCTATTCCCTTTTCCAATAACGAAACCAACGTGTTATATTCTGGTAATTCCAAATATTCTTTAAAATTCGGCAACTTACGTATAATTTGCTCGCATTCCTTACGCACAGTATAAGGAATTTTACTATCGTCTTCCAATAAAGGAACTGTTATTTCTGATGCACAAAGTTCAACCATTTTCCTTGAAAACACAAAAGCAATTGCTGGCAACATATCATTGTCACGTAAAAAAAGAGATAAATTATTTAGAGCATGTTTTCGTTTCACATACATCGACCGTTGATTAAACAACTTTGTCATGCGAAATAGATTTTTATATCCATTGTCATTAAATTTCCCCTTGTCGTCTTGTAATAAAATCAATTTATGAATATTTTTGCGAACATCTTGTTCTATTTGTTTATCTTTAATCAATTTTACAGCACTTTCATTGACAGTTAAATATCCATAATGAGTCAAAGGAACAATGCGCTTGTTTGTAGAAGCCAAATATACTTCCTTTCCAGAATCGTCTTTTTCTGCCCATTTAGCAAATCTTTCTGGTGAATCAATAGTTGCCGATAACATGACCATTTGAATATGTTTAGGCAACATCAAAATCGTTTTTTCCCACGTTTGTCCTCTATCAGCATCATTAATATAATGTACTTCATCAAATACCACACAAGCCAGTTCTTCATGTATATCAATATTAAACTCTAGCGATACTGTTTTATCCATTTCCTGCAAAAATAATGCATTCATCAATATTTCCGTTGTCATAATTAATACATCCGCGTCTGGATTTAATTTAATATCCCCGGTCATTAATCCAAACGAAATATGCGGATACTTACGTGTAAATTCGGAATATTTTTGATTTGACAATGCCTTAATTGGACTTGTATAAATCAATTTCTTGTTTTGTTTTTTAAAATGGTTAATGGCAAATTCAGCAGGTAATGTCTTACCCGAACCAGTGTGTGCAGTCACTAATACGTGCTGACCTTCGACAATTGCTTCTATTGCATATTTTTGAAAGTCGCTTAGAGGAAAAGAATATTCATCAAAATAAGATGAATATTTTGAAGTTTCAGGATATTGTTCAGAGCATATTTTTACCATTTAGCTATTATCGTTATATTATATTGTATAATCTTTATGTAATTTTGTTTTTATATACTATACAACAACTAAGATTATGGAAATCAATGATGCAAATAGACGTGTTGATTCTTTACCTACTTATTTATATCGGGGGCAATTTGATAGAACAGATGAGTTGAATAATCGTATTTTAGAAAGAAGTGTTCCCGACGAACCTCTTCCACCGAATTTTACTCCAAGACCGGTTCTTTCAAAATATGCATTGTTTCCCATGTTAGATGCGAGAAAACCCGCAAACGTACCCATTCAACCAAACTATAATTATTCTCTTGAATCCAATTTTACTCCTCCTTTAATGAATGTGGGTCCCGTATCTGGTATTATCAACAATATTCCATTAGAAAGTGATTTGCGAAATCAAAATTATGCTTTACATAAAGGAAACGATAATAGTGTATATATTCCTTCTTCTGAAAGTGATTTGTATAAAGTATATATTCCATCTACCCCTTCCGAACAACCTCATCCTGACCTATTCGACCAACCATCCTTTAGTCAATTGACTCATCCCAATATTCAAAACAATCCTCAGGTGGGTAATGATCGTTTTCACAACAATACACGTACGCAATTAAAAACCCTTATTCCTAAGTGATCATTTAGAAACATTCATTTTATGTAATTATATGTTAATTATATATAATGAAACTACTAACTCTTCTTTACGTGTTTTGCTTATTCTACGTGTTTATCCCTGGTAATGTATTTAAATTGCCTATTAAAACATCAAAAATGAATATTATTCTTATTCATGCACTGTTGTTTAGTGTTATTTTATCTTGCACTTATGGTTTAGTCGAAAATGTTCGAGTATTAGAAGGTATGAGTGGAGCACATGAACATGAACATGAACATGACGAATATGTTAAAAAGAACGACGTTAAAAAGGACGATGTTAAATTTCCTGCGGGAATAACGAGTAAAGATTTAAAGAAACCCGGCGAAGAACAAAAGAAACTTCCACCCACTCCTGTTCAACCAAATAAACCTGCCGAAGAACCAAAGAAACCTCTTCCTCAACAACAAGTAATGATGGAAAATAAGAAACGTAATGCTTAACAACAAATGATGCAAAGAATGCAAAAAATGGAAAACCACAAAAATGATCATACTTAATTTTAATAACCACTTAATATAATATGTTATCTAGTGAATTTGGATGGGTACTTATCTACGTTTTTGCCTTTGGATTTAGTGACCTTTTTGTTCGAATGTATATTAAAACCAATTTCTTGTATATATGTTACTATTTGTTAATAGGATGCATTGGTCTGTCTTTGTTATTTCATGATGCTAATACTTCACAAAATCCATTGATTTAATTATATATTTTCATACTATATAATGAAATTGGTAACATTATTATACGTATTTTGTTTATTTTACGTATTCATACCAGGTAATGTATTTAAACTACCTATAAAAACGTCCCACTTAAGTATTATTATTCATGCATTATTATTCACTGTTGTATTATCTTACACTTATGATTTAGTAAATAATGTTCATTTTATTGAAGGTAATGATCCTTCTTCACCACCACCTTATATTCCGAATACACTAGACTCGGGGCACAACTAATATTTTAATAATATATAGTATTAAAATATTTATGTTTAAATCAACGTGGTTTAAAACTTTATTCATTTTAGCAATATTAATGATATGTGTATTATGGTTTAAAAAACAAGATTTGTCACCTTATTACGAAGGTTTTACACAAGAAACTCCTTATGTTTTTAAACAAGGCAACGAAATTTACGACGAATTTTACACCGAAATATACAATCAACTTATGTTACCAGACAAAAGATGTACATTCGAAATTGACAAAATTATTGAAATGACCAAACCCACATCCAAAAGTACTTTCTTGGATATAGGAAGTGGTACAGGTGAAATTTCAGGACTATTGTCCAAGAAAGGATTTCAAGTATATGCTTTAGATAATTCAGAAGCCATGGTTCAACATGTAGAAAAAAATCACCCGAGTGTCCAGATAAAGTGTGGTGATGCAAAACAAGCTATCAATTATGAAAAAGGGTCATTTAGTCATATATTAACTACCGGATTCTCAATCTATTTGTTCAAAAATAAAGACGAATATTTCCGCAATTGTTATTTCTGGTTAAAACCAGGAGGTTATTTGATTATACATTTAGTCGATCGTGAAAAATTCGATCCGATTATTCCTGGTGGAAGACCGCCACTATTAAAAGACCCGCAAAAATATGCATCTTCTCGTATTACCGATACAGTCATTGACTTTATTGATTTTAAATACAGAGGGAATTATAATTTTTCCGACTTGGACAAAAACAAAGTGACCTTAAAAGAAACATTTACAGATGAATTAACCAAACATGTGCGTCAACAAGAAACGAAACTGTATATGGAAGATATGGATTTTATTTTACGTCGTGCATCACAAGCCGGTTTTATTCCTCATGGTCAAGTTAATTTGTCACATTGTTGCGAAGACGAACACCAATATTTGGTTATCTTGGAACGTGGTCAATAAATATCCATTTCGTAACTCCCAATTGATATTTATCGCAAAAATATATAATGTTAGAATATTTATTTTTGTTTTTATTTTTCCTATTTTTCATTCCACTTGTGTTTATAAAAATAAAATATCCATTTTGGAGTCACCAACCTATATTTCATAGTTATGATATATTCAGATATTGGACAAATGCACCTTATGTGATTCAAAATGGGAATCCAATGAAAACGAAGTATTTGGATACAAATGTGAAAACAGAAGATTTCTTGGACTTATCTGATTCTGAAATAGACAAAACCGTTCAGTTCATACAAGATCATTATATTGAATCTGATAAAGTATTAACTATGATTACAAAGGAAGACATAATAAAAGATTTTATTGGATATTCCAATCCAAGTTATATATCGTTTTACTATGATAAGAAATACGAATATGATAAAAATAATAATGACGCGTTGCCTTCAATTAAAATAAACAACGTTTTAGTGGGTACAATGACATCCAGAGCAATAAAAATATATTTACCTCAACATAATTTCGAAGAATATGCATATTATTGGGATCATATTTGCAACCATAGAGATTTTCAAAACAAGTTTCTTGGACGTAATTTGATTCAAACTCATGAAAGATACCAACGAATGAATAACAAAGAAGTACCCATTTCATTATTCAAACGAGAAATCAATTTATGTGACGGTGTGGTTCCATTGTGTGTTTATAATGTTCATACGTATCCATTGGAGAACATTAAAAAACCACCAATTAAACATTATACAGTAGAGCGTGTAATACATAAAAATGTAGCTATATTGTTCGATTTTTTATATAATATTACGCATAATGCTTTGCAAATGCCATTCTGTATATCGACTTTTCCAGAAACCAATGTATTAGACGGGTTAATTGAAAACGGTAAAATAATAGTATATGCATTGAAATACAAGTCCAAGATATTAGGAATGTATTTTTTTAAAGATCCGAAAATATGTTACGACACCAGCGAAGACCGTAATATATTAGAATGTATAGGTTCAATATTAATACACAATGATGATTCATTATTTTTTGGTGGGTTATTACATGCTATTTATGATATACAACAAAATGCGGCAATCAAATACAAATTAATAGCTTTTTCCGATATTATGCATAATGGTCAGATTATTAATAGATGGAAATGGAAATACAATCCAATTTGTGTAACACAATCCGCCTATTATGTATATAATGCGGTTTTTCCCAATATGCCCTATGATGCCAAACAATGTTTTATATTGTTATAAATAGGCATCTTTTATTTTATCATAATATCGAGATTCTATTTCTTTACGTTTCAACGACATTTTAGGAGTCAAATGTTTTTGAAAAGATCCTTCTTCCAATATCAATATCTTTTTTATTTGTAAATAAGAATCCATTTTTTTGTTTATTTTTTGCAAAACTTCGTTATTTACATCTTTTTCTGTTATTAAAATATTATAATCTTTGTTGTTTCCATAAATCATACATGGTTCATTAAAATATTGTTTTATTACATTTTCCACATCTCCTACATTGACAAACTTACCATTACTTAATTTATAATTTTCGCTCATGCGTCCTTTATAAAATAAAAATCCGTTTTCCACATATCCTTCGTCGCCTGTTCTGTAAAATTTTAGACCGTCTTTTTCAATAAAGACCCTCTTACTCGCTTTTTCATTATTGTAATAACCTTTCATAATAGAAGGACCCGAAACGCAAATTTCTTGGTCAATAATTTTTACTATCAAATCATCGAATATTTTTCCTACCGAATCAATATTTCTTGGACTTTCTATATGATTCACACTAATCATAGGTGACGTTTCGGTACATCCGTATCCTTCACAAACAGAAATATTATTTTGTATGTAAAACTGTTTGGTCGATTCGTCTAATTGAGAACCACCAATAAAAATAGTAATTAAATTCTTCCCAAAAATACGTTCTAATATAAAAGGTAACACACGCTTGATGATAGGTTTATCCAAGAGTTGCAATTTATTTTTGATTAATTGCAAAATGCGAGGTACCATATAAAGTAAATCAGGTTGTATTTCTCTTATTTCTTTAAGAAATTCTTGTGGTCCGGATGCAATCGCAATTTTGTTATTATTTAACATGTTATAATAAAGTTCGGTTGTTAAACCATATATATGAGCCCAAGGTAAAATATTTAAACTCGTATATTCCTTTTCATTTTGTAAATCATGAAATGTTTTTTCAATATTTTGAATATTATGTAAAATATTTTCATGAGTAAGCATAACACCTTTTGGTTTTCCTGTAGTACCCGACGTATAAATTAATTTGGCAACATCGCTCTTTGTTTCTACTGGAATGATACCCTGATAATTTATAGTTTCAATGGTATCTTTCAATAACATTGTATCTTTGTAATGATTATCATTTGTCACGAACACTTTCGGATTACAATCTTCTATTATATGATTCACATAATCATCATTTTGATTGTTATATAATGGAACAAAAATACCACCCAAAGAATTGGTAGCAATACTCCAAGAAGCCCAATTTACACTATTGTTTCCTTTATACATAACACGATCATGTAAAGAAACCTTGTTTGTTTTTAAGACATCAATGCAATAAAGCACTTTGTTTGTTAGTTCATTTCGAGTTACCCATTTCCATTGCTTATTTTCTTTATACCCAAGGATTTTTTTTTCTGGTTGACTATGTAAAATGGTTCGAAATCGAGAAGTTAAATTCATTATTTAAATAATAGTTGAAATATTTAAATAATTTAAAAAAAAAATATTTATTATCGAATATATTTACCCGTTCTAGAAAATGAATCCACTATAAAAATAATAAATACACCTAAAAAGGTATATAAAATGAACTCTTCAGTAATGTTGCTAGTCTTTTCGTTTTGTTGTTGTTCCAACATATGAATCATATAATTGATTTTCTCCAATAATTTATTATCGACAGTGGGTTGTGTTCCTAAACCCATTTTGCTGTAATAATTGTCCGGTATCTGAACACGTGATGGTTCATATATTTTGCGATAATTGCTATATGGGTTGGTTTGTTGAGGATTGTTAGAAATGCCTAAATCAGAAACGGAAGGACCAAAATTTGCCGATTCACTACGTATTTTTGGGGGTTGCAATCGCAAATCATTATAAATGGGAGGTTGTTCTTCCTCGCCATTTCTTCCGTAAGTAGAATTATCATAATCATTCATTTTTTGTACATCAGGAGGTGAAAGTGGGGTGAAATTCTCTAATTTACTTCCATCATTATTTTCTTCTAAACTAGACATATTGGATATCATTTTTGACACACGATCTTGTCTATCTTCTTGTGTTTTTTGATCTTCTTCAAAAGAACTTGGACGAAATTCTTTTTCATTGAATGAAAAATCGGTTTCCACATCATTATCATCATTCTCTAAAGGTTTCTTCTTCTGAGTTTTTCTCATAGTTGAAAAACGCTTCTTATTTTTATCATTATTATCATTCCATGGTGCTGCATTAGCCAATAAGGACATTTTTAATTTTAAATACTTAAAAAATACGTAGATATTTCTCTTCCATTATTTACGGTATTTTTCATTCATTTATATTTACTTTTATCTAACAATATAATAGTAAATATGATCCATACAATAGCAAAAATATTACCACTTATCATTTTTTATTTATTTTTTGCATTTCCAGATGACTTTCTATATGTGAGTATATCACCTTTAGGGCGTCTTATTGCCATTTTTATCATATTGTTATATTCATCTATAAATACATATTATGGTATTTCAATGTGTATATTAATCATACTCTATTATCGTCTTGAATTTATTGAAAAAACGAGCATGTTTGATTCATACATGTTAATAGGAGATTCATTTTTTGAACCCTTTACTGAAAAGGAAGAAACAAAAATAAAAGAATTTAGGCAAGAAAATTGCAAAGACAATGTTCTGACATTTAAAAATAAAAAGGTTAAAAGTGAAAATGCGAGTCATATTTTTCCAGAACTGGAATTTTTAAATGATTTTTGCAATCCGTGCGATGAAAAATGTGGCATATCCATCCAAGAAAAACTACAAAACGAAGAAAGTATTGTATATCCAAAAACAGACGACAATTGGGTATTTAATATTTGGAATACATGGTTTAGTAATGAAAAAACCCCTCCTTATTCCTCAAATACCTACAATGATACATTTGAGAATTTTTAATACGTTTATTTTTAATTGATCGTTTTTTTTCTTATTATTTTATAGATAATATGAAAAATAAAAACTCGATAAGTAATACTATAAAGTTATTTTTGCAAAAATTGCATAATAATGTCACTATGTTAAATGGAAGTAAAATTTTCGCAGGATTTATGATTATTGTTTTGCAAATATCCTCTCGATTTGTCACAATCAAATTGAGTAAAACAATGGAATCTTATTTAAAATATACCTTTAGTAAATTAATATTGATTTTTGCGATTGCTTGGATGGGCACTCGAGATATATATATTGCATTGTGTATCACTATATTATTCAGTTTAATAATGGATGGATTCTGTAATGAAGATAGTTCTATGTGTGTTTTACCCAATTCCTTTAAAAGTTATCACATTCAATTAGCCGAAGACCAAGAAGATGAAGGTAATAATGATATTACCAAAAATATACCCGGCATGCCTCCAACAAATACTGCAAAAAAAGAAGGTCTTACAACGAAAACACAATTAAATCAGTCAGATGTTTCAAGTAAATCAAAAATTATTAAAGAAAATGATGTAAAAAATGCCATGGAAACATTAGAGGAATATAAAAAACAACATACATGGAAATCTGACCAAAAACCTTTTTACAATACTTAAAATGTTTGGAAAAAACAATGTCTATTGTTTCATTATAAATGGATAATCATTTAAAAAATACTTCCGAATGGATCAGAAAAATGCAAGAAAATAAATTACATGAACAAGAATATCGTAGAAAATTGGTAAATAAAGAAGATGTATCTATGTTTCAAACACGACGTAACAGAACAAGTACCACTTTACTCCCTAAGCATGATATTATGAAATGCGAGGAAACCCTTTGCGATTTTATCATTGAAACAACCCAAACAATAAAGCAATTAAACAAACGTATTTTAGAATTAGAAAAAAAATGTTAAAATAAATACGATTATATAATCATACATAAAAGTATGATTATATTATAAATGTCACAAAATGATGAAAATATAGGAATACAACCATTACATATTCGTTTTTCTACTAATAGAAAAGATGACGATAAATCGCAAATATTTACAAAAGATATGATTTATAACCCTCCAAAAAAAGATGAAGATGAAGATGAAGATGAAAATGAAGATGAAAAAACAGTCAAATATCCATTATTCACAGACAATGTAAAATTTCCTGTAAATACAATATTGAAATTACCTAAAAAGTACCAAAAAGAAATCTTTTTTTCACCGCTTGCATTTAAAAAACTAATTGGAAATAAAGTTGAAAATGATATTGAAGTACGCAATAAGAATGCAAAGGATAATATTATTATTTTATTAAATATTTTGTTTCCGATTTCCTTTCCTATTAACAGCAATATTCGTGAAACATTTAGCGAAAACATTGAAGACACTATTATTAATTTAAATACAGACGAAAACGAGAGTATTTTTTCTACACTCACTGATTTTATAGAGCAAGCAGAAAATGAGTATAGTTATTGCAATTTGAATCAACCCTATACAATTAGCAAAGTTACATTGATTAACGATATGATTAATGATCCTATTTTTTCCGAATTAATAAAAATATCTGCAAATTTTCAAGTAATTCGACAAAAAAAAATTGATGAATATAGCAAAAATGCCAATGTACTTTTAACAAACATCAAAAAAAATATTGCTTCTCAATTAACAAATATTCAAACTGCATTTAAAACAGAAGATAGTCCCGTAAATGACATGTATAAAAAAATTATTAAAAAAACGAGTGCTATAAATGCTCAAGCGAAACACCCCCCTATGTTAATGGAACCTTATTTAAAAAGTCTTATTGATGAAGATAAATCAAATACTGAAAGTATTATTACTACATTTGTAAAATTATACGAATTAAAAGAAGCATCCACTGATCCGAATTATATTCCATTTATTTTTACAAAATTGCAAGGATTTTCTGATTTGTTAAACGACAGTTTCAATTATTCTATTCAAGAACAAATATTAAAATCGATCACGAAATTAAATATAGCCAATGCTTATTTCAAAAAAGAAAAAGACGATAGTAAATCATTAACAAGTGTAGAAAAAAAAATTATTTCAACATTAAAGTCATTCAATATATTTGATACTTTTTTAAAAACAATAAATAAATTTAAAACTCCAAATAGAAGTTACACAAATGAATACTTATCGAAAGTATTGAATAATAGCGGAAGTGAAATGGACGAATACATTAAGTTTATTAACTATATTAACAAAATTAACAAAGAAGATAGACCAAAAGACGAGTTATTAAATAATGATAGCATGAAAGACAAACTACAAACAGGTGTTATGCGTGTATTAGAAAATAACCAACCACAAGAAACAAAAGGAGGAGAAAAGGATATCCAGAAAAAAAATACAGATAATCCGTTACAAAATACATCAAATAAGTTTTATGATATTATGATCAATTTGGAATTAATTGACGGGATATTGGATGATAGTACTTTAGATGAAATAAAATGTCCATATAAAGATGAATATTTAGTTGAAATGTATAAAAATTTAAAATATGCTGATCAAAAAAATCCCATACTATTTTATAACGAATTTAAAGTATTTGATATGGGAAAATATACTAAAAAAAACAGCACTTCTAAGAAACCTATAAAGGGTGGTTATGTCGGTCGAACTAACAATAAATCTGCATCAGCTAGAAATAATAAAAAAACACGCAAACAAAGAAGAAGACGTATAAATAAATCAATACGCTCTATTTACAATTCACAATAACTATAATTAACTTAATTAAATATTGCCTTACCATTTTCGAATCGACCTACCTCGTCTCCAATATCTCCATCTTCAGTCGATTCATAAATTTCTCCGTTTTCTGCATCCGCTGTAAAATATGTTTTACCGCGAATTTTTACTTCAAATACCTCTTCTTCGATCTCTTCTTCAAATTCTTCTTGCAAATTAGTACTTTCACAATCAATTGATTCACATTCTTCCTCTTCCTCACTACTGCTACCGTCATCTATGGTATCAACATTTTTATGTACTACTAACGCACCATGTACATATTTACTTTCCTCTTCTTCCTCTTCCTCTTCCTCTTCT
>JACKZZ010013537.1_pt1 | contig 19609 bp, 10 predicted proteins | sample 8027871 | NCBI WGS metagenome assembly JACKZZ01 (sample SAMN15724774, study PRJNA655200) | protist metagenome | isolation source: fluorescence activated cell sorting (FACS) single amplified genomes of... | place: USA: West Boothbay Harbor, Gulf of Maine | collected 2000-07-19
CTGTCGAGTCAGCTCCTGTTGGACCTTGTGGTCCTGTTGGACCCGCTACAGTAGAATCTGCTCCTGTTGGACCTTGTGGTCCCGTAGGTCCTGCTACTGTTGAATCTGCTCCTGTTGGACCTTGTGGTCCTGTTGGACCTGCCACTGTTGAATCTGCACCCGTTGGTCCCGCAGGTCCTGTTGGTCCTGCTACAGTAGAATCTGCTCCTGTTGGTCCTTGTGGTCCCGTAGGTCCTGCTACGGTTGAATCTGCTCCTGTTGGTCCTGTTGGACCTGCTACTGTTGAAGCATCTCCTGTTGGTCCTGTTGGTCCTGCTACTGTTGAGTCAGCACCAGTTGGTCCTGTTGGACCCGCTACTGTTGAATCTGCTCCTGTTGGTCCTGTTGGTCCTGTTAAAGATAAATCAGATCTTTTCTTAATATTACCTGTGGCATCTGCTACTAATATATTAGTTTCTGTAGTTCCATCAGGTGTTCCTGTTAGTTGAAGAGTTTTTAATTCGGCATCAGACCCGCTGATTATTAGTTTTTTCCAATTTGGCATGTCAATATTTTTATTATGGTTGGTTACTCAAAAGGAGCCCACTTCCGTTATGGCCTATAATATCAGTTATAAATATTAAATAATATATTCTAATTATAAAAGATATAGAATATTTTTAATTAAGGAATACAAACATTCCCCCAATTTATTTGGGATACTCTGTGAATTATACCTCCAAAAGCTAAATCCCCTACACTATATTGGGATGTAGGAGAGAAAACTAAGGTTTTCTGAGGTCTTACAGCATAAGTTGTTGATTTTGAAAATGCACTTGATGCTGTAATTTTTTGAGTAATAGCATAATTTGAATTTGTGGATGACTGTGATGAAGACCAATAATAACCAGTCCCAACATTATCACCACCAGCATTAGTTATAATGGTTTGTAAAGATGTATTGTTGTATATATCTCTTATCATCCAACCTGTTTCTGTATTAGAACCTAAATACCAATCATACCATCCACCTGAATTAAAATCTAGACAATATTTAGCTGCGCTATTAGTATGACCCGATTGTTGTATAATAGCATTAGAATTTGTATCACCAGTTACAACTGGGTTAGCACAAGGGTCCCAACCATAATTTATTGCTCCTGAAACTGAAGTTGTAGTTACATTACTCCAAGTTGAAGTTGTTTCAGTTAAAGCTGCTACAAATACAACGGTTCTTACTGTTCCTGCAGGTGGGGGTGATGGTGCAGTTTCACCATTAATATTCATTCTTAATCTAAAAAAATTCCAATTACTCATTATAGTAGTTTTTTTGTATTGTAATATAAAATATTTTTAAGTAGTAGAAGTATCTATTATATTCCATCCCTTAGTTATTAAAGAATTATACGCTGTTATACCTGCTCCTGATTTATTATTTCTAAGACGAAGGATTCCATTTGATAGACCCGCATTATCCAAATCAACTAATATACCATTAGTACTGGCTTCAGTCTGGTTATTTCCATAGAAATTCATATATGCCATATCAGGATTGTCTGATATATCTATTGTAGTTAAGGATGTTGCATTTATTATATAAATAGATCTAAGTAAAGGATTATCTGATGTATCTAATGAAGATATTCCTATACTAGATGCAGATATAGTCTCAAGAAGAGATAACATAGTTATATCTAAACTAGTAATACCAGAATTACCTCCCATTGAAATAGTCTCTAATAAAGTATTATTAGTAAAACTTATAGATGTTAAAGAATTATTAAAAATTTCTAACTTTTCTAAAGCAGTATTAGATGAAATATCTAAACTAGTTAGTGAATTATTACCTACTTCTAGTGTATATAAATTTGGATAATTTGAAACATCAACAGATGTTAAATTGTTACCATTAACTCTAAATTCCCCGAGTTGTGTACTACTACCGACAGTTATTGAGGTAAGGGCATTATCTTCTGCTAAAAATTGATCTATATTAGGACTATTACTAATATCAATAGTTGTTAAATTATTATTATAAACATATAAGTCTCCTCCTACAGAAACAGATGATAGATCTAAAGTACTTAGATTATTACTAGAAACATTAAGATCCCCAATATTTTCCATACTACCAAGACTCAAAGATGTAAGATTGTTATTATTTAACATAAGCTGTGAGAAATAAGTTTGGTTTGATATATCTATACTTGTTAATTCATTGTTGTTAGCAAATAATCTTCTTAAATCAGGTAAATCAGTAATATCTAGTGATTTTACTTCTCTATAGTCTTGGACACTTAAAAAATCCACTACTTTTCCTTCAGGAATAGTTACAGTTACATTAACAGTTGTTAACCCTGTGCTTCCAGTAAAATCAATACTGGTTCCTGTTCCAGAACTTACAATCCCACCCGTAGTAGTCCAACTTTGATCTAAGTATTGATTATTTAAATCGATACTAGAAAACCATACTGTACCAGCATTATATGTTGTAGTGAATGACCATGATTTTGTTGCAGATGCACCTGAGGGGGTCTCACCATTAATATTCATTCTTAATCTAAAGAAATTCCAATTACTCATAAATTTATTTTATTAAATTATTTGATTTTAAAAATACGAACATATTTTGGAGTTTCAAAGTTAAAGTATAAATTTGCTCCATTTCATTTCCTTTAAAATCCATACTTTGTAATTTTTCAAAAAGATATGAAAATTCTTCTTCCGAAAAAGATGGTAGACCCTTATAGGGGTCTACCGATTCTTTTGGAAGTTGTTTATATACTGTTTTTCCAGCTTTAAACCCCATCGTTATTTACCCATTTATTGTTATGAATAAATATAGATGTCTTGATTAGCACCTACAAATAGGTTACCTTTCTTTACGTACTTAGCTGTTACTGCTGCTGGTGTGTTTACACCTACACCACCTTCTACTACAGCTGCCATAAAGGCATCAGGCGAGAATGTGTTATCAGCTGCGTTAAATGAACCAGTTACACCAAATCTTTTGGTTGGGTTATCAAATCCAAATACTTCACCAGTACCATCAACATTTTGTTGAATGACGATACCACCATCTCCGTTTGCTGCAGAACCTGAGGCTAATCGAATAAATCTATCAGCAACATCTAGGTTTTGTTCATGTTGGAATGAAGCTGTACCTTGTACTATTAAGTTTCTAGTTACTGTTAAATCTTGGGTAATTGTTACATCATCTGGTAAGCCAATTGTTACAGCAACACCTCCACCAATTGCTTGAGCGGCAGCGTTTGATACTGTTACTTCATTTGTTGTTCCAGTAAATGTTACAGTAGAATTACCTTCAGCAGCTTGTCCAGCAGAACTACCATAAGATACATCTAAATTACCACTACCGTCTGCTGATAAACCTTCTCCTACGATTGCGGAAACATCAAAACCTACACCATTAGCAGATACAGCAACTGGTACTGTATCACCACCTGTAGATACATCTGATTGAACAGCAAATGTTCTAGCGTCATTACCATCGTAAGCAGTTCCTGATAAACCATCACCTGCTGTTAAGTCAGCTAAGTTAATATCAACATCTCCACTAAATGAACCACTGAAGGAACCTGTAAAGCTGTTTACACCAATTTCACCTAAAGAATCTGCAATTTTAGCAGTTGTAACTTGACCATCACCAATTTTTACTGTTGTTACTTGACCATCACCAATTTTTGCTGTTATTACAGCACCATCTGCAATTTGAGTAGCACCAATCCCACCATCTTTAACTTTTAAAGTATCTGTAGCAATTTCAATTGTTGTATCATCTACGTTTACTGCTAATGCTGATCCAGCACCACCTGATAAACCTGCTCCTGCTACTGATGTTGCAATTTGAGTTGCAGTAATTCCTGCATCTGAAACTTTTACACCATTTGCTCCTACGGTTAAAGTAGTGCCATCTGGTTCTACTGTTACTGAAGCACCACCTGAACCGTCAAAAGTAAAATCTGCAATACCATTACCGTCTGTTAATGAATTACCTAAAGTTGCTACAACTCCAGTTAAATCTGACCCATCCCCATTAAAAGAACCAGATACTACTGCTCCTGTTAATGTTAAACCGGCGATTGAAGTTACTGTAGCTCCTAGGTCTACTTGTGTTGTACCAAGAATAGAGGCAGAATTTGTAAGGGATACATTTGGTATCTCTCTTAAATTTCCTTCTACTACTTGAATTCCTCCTGATGCTACATCAATTGTAGTACCATTTGCTTTTACTCTAAATTTACCACCACTAGTTTCTAAACCGTTACCTGCTAATGAACCTGAGTCAATTGCTGCTGTTACTGCTGATGAACCATCAAAGGTTCCACCAAAAATACCAGCGCCTAATGTAAGTGATTCTTCTACTTGAGCAGAAACACCCGTTAATCCTGATCCATCTCCTTCGAATGAACCACTAAAAGATCCTGATAGTTGTATTCCTGAATCACCAGATAATAGATATGCAGAATCGTTGTTTAATTGTGAAATATCCGATCCGGATACCACTAACTTTTTCCATGTTGCCATTTAATAGTTGTTTTTAATTGTTAATTATTATTATTATTTATATTACATTTATACATATTATTAATCTGATATTCCTGCATAGAAGCTTGAACCACTGTATATCATTCCTCCTTTTACAGGAGTTGGAGTATAAGTATAGTCTCCAAATATTGATACACCTTGAGCATTAACTTTAAAAGAAGAAAAACTAGCAGATTTAATTAAGAAAAAATCGCTATTTGATCCTGGGTCTTTTAAAAATTCTGAACTTCCAGTTATGTTTAAACTACCTGTTATGTGTGCTGAACCTGAGAATGGGAATCCTGCTCCACTTCCTCCACCAACTGATGGGGCTATAGTAGATGCAATTGCCGTTTGATAAGCAGCTAAACCTAATGATTGATTTCCTGAGATATCATTAGCACCCGCTATACTCATAAGACCATCATCTATTTCACTTACAAGTAAACTACTTATTCCTGCATCACTAGCAAGTGAATACCCAGTAGGTTCTATAAAAGACTTTACTGTAGTACTAGCTGTTAAAAATATATTAGCTTGGGTTGTTCCGGTTCTATTAATAAATGAAGTTATTTCATATTGACTATACATTCCAGTTTGTGGAATTGTAATACTAGAAGTTGAAGCTAATTGACCTATTACCCCCCATTTTAAATCAGAAGAATCATATTCGGGGTCTAAACTACCAGTTATATCTTGAAAATTATTAGGGGGATTTAAACTGTTTCCTCCAATTTTTGAGAATGAAGCGCTTTCTATAAAAAGCATTCCTTCAGGTAAATTAATTCTTGTTATTCCATTATTAGTAGATTCAGCAACCCCATCAAAAGTAATTATATTTGTACTAGGATCCCATCCTGTTATAGCAACAGTGTTACTAACTTCTCCTACTGATCGTATATCATACCCAACTTGAATAGAAGCGGAACCAAAATAACCAGCTCTATCTTCGTAAACGGTTGCTGTATTAGTCCCTTGTACATATGAGGCCCTGACCTGGATAAATGCATCTCTATTTGCTGTTTTAGAGTATATAGTAGCCGGTGCTAAATCTATAGAACCAAATTTTAATAAAGGTTGTGCCATTTATATGTTATTTTTTTTTAAAATTAAAATTGAAGGTGAACTTGAGTTTCAAATTCTGTATCTATTCCTGATATTGAGATTACATTTAAACTAGCTCCTAAAGTGTAGCTTAATGTGGGAACCATACCACCTGCAGCACCAGTTCCACTTTGTACCATTCCCGTACCTGATGGAGGGAACATTGTTTGTTTATTAGCAAACCCAACCCCATTAGTTACTGATGTAGGTAATGTAAGAGTTGTAGGGTCTTCTTGTGCCGAACTGTGTTGTAGGTAATTATTTATTCTAATATCTCCTTTTGAAGGGGATACTAATACAACACCTGTAACACTACTTGTACCTGTAACTGTTGCTTTAATTGCTGGTATATAGGCACCTTCTGAACCTGATGATAATCCTGTATTTGCTACTGTAGCTGTAAATGTATTTGTTCCTGTACTTGTAATAGAAACATATTTATAATCTTCACTCATGTTTCTAATAACGACACAATCACCAGTTGTTAAACCATGTGATGGAGAAGTTACTGTAATTGTTGTGCTTGATCTTGTCCAGCTTAATCCAGCATATAAATTACCAGTTGAAACAATATGAATATAATGGTTTGTACCATTAGATGCTGCTAAATATGTTATTTGATTATTATATAAAGCACCACTTATTCCACCACCTGAACCTGTTGGTCCTGTTGGTCCTGCTACTGTTGAAGCAGCTCCTGTTGGTCCTGTTGGTCCTGCTACTGTTGAAGCAGCTCCTGTTGGTCCTGCTGGTCCTACACCTCCTGTAGGTCCTGCTACTGTTGAATCTGCACCAGTTGGTCCAGTAGGTCCTGCTGGTCCTGCTACTGTTGAATCTGCTCCTGTTGGTCCTTCTGCACCTGTTGGTCCTGCTGGTCCTGTTGGTCCTGCTACTGTTGAATCTGCTCCTGTTGGTCCTGCTGGTCCTACACCTCCTGTTGGTCCCGTTGGTCCTGCTGGTCCTGGTACTGTTGAATCAGCTCCTGTTGGTCCTGCTGCTCCTGTAGGTCCTGCTACTGTTGAGGCTGCACCTGTTGGTCCTATGTCTCCTGTTGGTCCTTGAACTGAAGCTCCTGTTGGTCCTGCGGTACCTGTAGGTCCTGCTAATCCTGTAGGTCCTGCTGGTCCTGGTACTACTGAAGTAGGTCCTATTGGTCCTGTTGGTCCTGCTACTGTTGAAGGATCACCTGCTGGACCTGTTGGTCCTGCTGCACCTGTTCCTCCTGTTGGTCCTGCTGGTCCTTGTGCACCTGAACCTCCTACGGCCCCATAAGAACCTGTTATATATACTGCATTTGTAGATGGATCTACCACTAACACGTTTCCTGTTGCAACATCATCATTTCCAGATAATCCTGTAAGTTTTAAGGAACCTGAGTGTAGTAATGATCCTGTTGTTTCTAATGAGCCTGAAATTGTAATATCATATGCATGTGCACCTGTAAAGGCATCAACAGATTGGCTTACATGAAAGGCTTCCACGGTTAATCCGGTAGTAATTCCGGAATTTGATAAATTTTTAGCCATTATTAAGAGTTTATTTTATTATAAATATTAAATTTTTTATTGTCTATCAAGGTTTATTAAAATAGTTGTATCAGTTGTTCTAGATGTAGGAAGGGATTTTGCTAATTTACCTACTGCCAATAAATTCTGATTGTTATCATACATACCTACGGTAGTAATATATGGATCAAAAAATGAAGATGTAGCCCAATTGTATATAGACCCATCACGACTTGATGATATAATACTAGGGTTTAATGTAAAATTAAATTCACTTTCTTCAATACTACATTTATACTGTGTTTCATATATTCCAAAAGAAGAAGAAAATGAAACTTCAATATTAGACCCAGTTGCAAAGTTTTCAATATCATTATTTCCAATAGTTCTTCCCCCGTATATTCCATCTCCAAATTCTTCATCTCCGTAATTACCGGATTCACCTGTCCCTGTTTTTCTATCTCCACCAGTTAATATTATCATACCGTGTTGATATATAACATTACCTGCGAATACTTCTTTAGCAGAATTATATCTTATTAAACGTCCTTCACCATCATCTTTATAACTACCACTATCGGTAGTAATATTTAAGGATTTAGGTTGAATATAATCCCCAAATAAATTTTTAGGAATTGACATAACTGCTAATTTAGGGGCTCTATTTACAAAACCATAACTACTTTCACCATAATTATCTTGCCCATATAAAGCAGGATCTTTTACATAAGTAGTATAAGACCCTGTTGGGAAATATTTATGAGGGTTTAAATTAGTTTGTTCAAAGTTATAAAATAAAGGGGAATAAACTTCTCCTGTAACAGTACCATCAATGTTAAAACTAGCAGTAGAAACAGTTGAAATTTCACCGTTACTACCTGATATATAGTTGGAGTAGTATAGTTGTTTTATTGAATGATATATGCTAGATTGTAGTCTAGTTTGGATATATCCGGTGGTGAATAAAAATGAGGTATCAATTGCTAAGAATCTATCTATACCTACATTAGATTCTATTAAAGTGTCTCCCCCAGAAAAAGTAAATGATTTATTTACTTCTAAGGGGGATACTATTATATCTTCGGAATTAAATTGTTTATAAGCCGCCATTCCATTTTTTAAAAATCTAATTTAACTCTAATAAGCGCTTCTTTTGTAAAATCTTTTGTTATAGGTTTTGATAATTTTGCTACTGCTAATAATTCATTACTATCATTATACATTCCAACTGCTGTTGGAAATGATGTTGGATTATCAATAAAATAATTATAAATTACTTCTCCTGTTGATCCGGATATAAAGGAAGGATTTTCAGAATAATTAAATTCTGAGTTTCTTGCTCTAATAAACACAAAATCTGAAGTGATTGTTTCTTGTGAGTTTAGTTTGAATACTTGTCCTGTAGAATCTCCTGTTGATCCTGATATATGTCTATAAAGTTTAGAAGGATTATCTTGATTTTGAGAAGCATCTAAGCCTGTATTTAAATTAATCCCTACACCATCATCTGTTCCTGATGATCCTGGAGAAGAAGCATCATCTAAAGCTGCACCATTTAATAATACAGTTGAAATATCTGGAAGGAATAAACCATAAGAACCACTGACTGAATATCCATTTCCATTCCATGCTCTACCACCAGAACCACTAATTACTTGATAAGCTCTTTGAGTACCATAGTATGTAGGTAAGCTTACCATATTAGAATCATCAGTTAAGTGTAAAGCAGATAATTGAGTATTACTACTTGATATTACTAAGTTCATTGAACCTGGGAATAGTTTTTCTTTATATCTAGCTCTTTCTACACTTATTGCATAAAAATGACTTCCCGTAAAACTAGATCCATATACGAAATTTGCATTTTCATCTTCTAAAACTAAGGTTCTATATTGACCATATATTGTTTTTGCTGGGGATACTCCTGGTACTCCACTATCAAAATCTACTGATCCTCTTCCTATTTTGTCTCCAAAAGCGATACAAAATTGTGTTTCAGAACCATTTGCGTTTGATGCTGTTTGATATACAGATAAATAATAAGGTCCCGAGGTTCCTTCTTTTTGTACAGAAGAGGTTGCATAAGTGTTTAGTGAAGGTTGAAAACCTGACCATACAGTTGATGTAACTGTGTCAGCACTTACTACGAAATCTTCTGGATCGAATCTTTTAAAGCCCATATTGTATTATGTTAAACGGTTTTGTGTTATTGTTACTGGGATTGTCAATCTAGCTCCACTATCTAGTCCTATTACTGTTAATGTAGTTCTTAATTGGGTTTGTTTTCCAAATAAGGTATTAACTGTAGTTGAAGTCAAGTTAATTTGAGTTCCTATTACGGTTTTAGATACATTAGTACCAAGTGTTTGAGTTGAATTAGCACTAGCGGCAGCATCACTATTAATTCCTGTTCCTTGGAATTGACCAAATAATCTAACATCACCTAAAGTAGCAGCATAACCACTAGTTTCAAATGTTTGTTGGTTTCCTAAGTAATTAAGAGTTTGTGGAGTTATAGCTAATTGAGCTCCTTGTTTTATATTGATGGCACTATATCCTAAATCTAAGATAGGTAGTTTTGAAGTACCTCTTGGTAAAGTTACCAATTTATACTTCATTATTTGTTGCTCATCCGGAAATGCTTCTAAAAGAGGCATACTGTTAATCGCTTCTCCATAATATGCAGAACCTGAGGGGTGATTTGGATTATATAATGTATAATCTATTTCATCATCGGACAGTGCAAATTGTGTGATTTGGAATGAACCATCGTTTTTAGCTAACAGTTCTCTACCTTTTTTTGTAAGTATAGCATCAACTGTTATTACTGAATTGTTTAAATATCCCATTGTTTTTTATATAAATGTTTGTTATATGTTATAAATATGTATTTTTATTAAGATTGTATTATTCCTTTACTAATTAAATCATTTACTATTATAGAGGCACTAGTTTCTAATTCAGGTATTGGGTAACTTGGAAATAATATACCGTCAGATGAAAAAGGTTTTGATATATTTTGTTGTACTTTAGTTACTGTCCTTTGTATATCAAGTGGATTCAGTGTAATCTCTGCCATTTCATCTGGGTCGATTTGGGTATTACCTATTCCTAATAAGTCCCCATCTAAATACCCACTTCCTGCATCCGTTACTTGTATAAAAGATATAGGATAAAAGCCACTTACAGCAGAACCACTAGTTATGATAGTAGCTTTTGCTCCAGTTCCTGTTCCTCCTGTTAATGACACATTAATAAATGAACCTGTTATATTATTAGCTGCAGGGGATGGGTCAATAATGTCAGGTTGTGGTTGTTTAGATATAGATTTTAATAAACTGTCTTCTGCTTTTACTAATTTTCCATTACGAGTTTCACTTATTTGTTCACCTAAATCTAAGGTTTCATTAGTATATGGGTATGGTAAATCTATAAATACACTACCAGCATTAGGTAAATATCTTCTAATTAAAAAGAAATCCTTATTTATAGAAGCAGGTACCGGTTTGTTTAGTTCTAATTTTAGGTAACCTACATCATCAGGATGTAAATTAGATTGAGGTGGTTCTACAGAATTAATAATAAAGGTAAAGTTTTCATTATTACCAAATCTAATTTCATCTCCTTCTTCTATAACTAAAGTAGAATATGGTTTACCAATTTTAGTATTTTCTGGTTCTTGGCCTGTTGCAAAACCTTCATAAGGACCAGGAGTATAAGGTAATTCTGCCTGTGAGAATGAATTTCCATATCCTTCATTAAATAATGAAGAAGACATATAAATAAAATTATGTGAGGTATCTGAGGTAGGTTTTGATCCATTTTTCATACTATTACCAAACATAAAATATGGAGCATTTGCTACATTATCTCCTGATAGTAGATGGGTTTTGGAACCTAACATACTTATTTTGGTAGCACCTTTAGGACCTGTAAATGTTGATGGTATAATTGTATTTTTACCATTATTACCAGCTAATATAGATGAATCTATTTCCCATTCTACTTTACTATCTTCAGCAAATATATTTTCACCAGAGTTTGCTTTAATTATCCATTCTAATCCTTCAATATTTCCTCCATCTTCAATACCTTTTCCATCTAATCCTTTAGATGATAAGATATCTTTAACAACTTTTTCATTGATTTTAGCGTGAATTTTATTTTCTCTATCTAGTTTTAACCCACTACTAAAAGAGTAAGTTGATGTAGTACGTGATTTTCTCCATCTACTTCCCCTTTGGGTTTGTACCCTTGTTGGGGTAGCTTGTTCAAATACAATTTTATCAACTACAGATCCTGCATTGTAAGGAACACCACCTTTCCATACTCTTAAAGATATATCTTCAGCTACAAAAGGTATATAACTAACATCAGAACCATCTGTATATTTTAAACCTAATTTTAATGTAAATTCTATATACTCCCTTGATTTAGATTTTTTCCAAAAATTACCTTTTTTATGATAATCACCAGAATATATATAAGTTGTTGGTAACGAAGTTACTAAACTAATATATTGCATTTGAGATAATTCACCATCAATGGCATGAGCCTCTTGAGCAAAATCAATTTCTCCACTAATTGTATTATAAGCTTGTTCATAATTAGTAGCATCAGGTACTACTGGTTTGTAATTTGCTGATGGGTTTAATATCCCCTTTACCTCTCTACCAGGGGTTAAAGAAGATGTTCCTTCAACTGAGAAACTAAAATCAGTAAATCCGGTTCCTGGGTTATCATATATACTAATACGACCTGAACCTGTAAGTGGAATACTTTCTGCATATTGTCTACTACCTATTTGAGAATACATAATAGGTACAGGATATTTACCTACAAATTTTACAGTATGTTGATCATTAATTTCTTCTAATTCTTGATTTTCAGATGATAAGCTTATAGCTAATTTACTATTCCCTTCTTTAGGGAATGTTTTATCAATAATATCTAGGGCAACTCCTTGTAGTGAAGGAGGTAATGCATTCCCTTGTGGGTCTATTAAATATGATAAATTTAACCTAGTTGAATCATTTAAAACTGGGTATGAATCTTTCATGGAACTAAAATATCCAAAATATGCATTTCTTAATTCCAGTACTGGGAGTTGTCCATATGTTCCAAAATCGTTTGGAGTCCAACTATTGATGTATTCACTTTGTGCCTTAGTACCATCATATCTTAAAGCCGTCCAAGATTCTTGGAAATAGTTAGAATCAGGAACAGTTGCTTTAGTAGCACTTCCTGATAGGATTTGGTTAAAGTTAACAGGTACTATTGAACCACTTATATTACTATAATCAACATCCATTAGATATGAACTACGTCTTTGATTATTATAATTGTTTATTAGGGGTTGACAATCAAGAGCTAAAGCAAATGGTAAAACTCCATTCCCATAATAACTAGGAACTATTGTGTCTGTTACTATTGGTACTGAATACTTACCATACCCAGGAGATAATATTACTGTATTACCACCATAATCATCTTCACCATATTCGGCACTAATAGCAGGTGTTTCTCCATAAAAAGAGAAATCATTAGTAATAGAACCAAATTTAGATTCTGATGGAAATAAACTCATAGTGTATTCAGTAATATCCAAGAATGATCCAAGGTTTTTATCTGCTCTTACTACAAGTCTAAATGAATCATTATATGAAAAATTCCGAATAAATGAACCACTTAATTGTATATTGTTTGATACCCAATCACTATTAGCTGGTGCTGATGATGGGTCATATGATTCTCCTCTCGCAGATGCACTTGTAGGAACTATAAAACTTTGTTGGAAAATAGGACTTCCATAAGATGAAGTATCATCTTTATTTCCTTTAAATATTTGTATAGATCCTGTAAAGTCATAACCACTTTGGTCTGCTCTTATTTCATTATTAATAGTTAATTTAGGGTAAACTTCATCTAATTTAGGAGGTATTATCGCAAATGTAACAGGTATACCTGGGATGGAACCTGCTGCACTTCCAGATGATATTATAGTTTCCACAAAATACATACTACCTGTTGTATTGAAAGTAGGATATACGGTTTCAATTCCTAAAGAATTGGATACAATGTTACCAGTACCTCCAGTTTTTATTGGGGATGTACCTCCTTGTCTTATACCAAAATAACCATGACTACCAGATGTCAAGGTAGAGGTTTTTAAATTTTCAGTATGGGGATCTGTATATTGGAAGGTTACACTATTACCTAAAGATTCTGTTACTGAAAATCTTTCTATACTATAAGAACTAGTTCTTAAGATATTGTTAATAGGACTATCAGGGAATAATATAGGGGCATTAGAAAAGAATTGATCTCTTACTTCATTTGATGCCGTAATTAACTGTTTTGGGTGATGGTGTGAGCCTGTTATATATAAATACTCTCTAACAGTACCCTTAAAATTTGTATTTAATGATTCAGCAAAAAGGATTTGTTGAGTTAAAAAATCACCTTGAGTTGCTATACCTATAGTATCAGTATTTAATGTTGCTGCTCCAGTAAATATCTCTCCATTTTGATTAGAAATTCCTTGATTTCCACTTCCTACATCATTTAAATTTATTGAATAGAATTGTAAATCTAATTTAAAATTATTTACATAGTATTTAAATACCTCAGTTGAAGGTATTTTATATTTTAACTTAATTCTTAATTTATCTCCAGTTGAAGGGTTTAATTCAGCAGAATTTAACGTAAGTTGGATATTATTTCTTGTACCATTTTGTGAAGCTCCTCCAACGGGACTATATGATAAGGTTCTAGTGGAATTTAATAATTTTACATCTTGCTGTGGACTACCACCAAGAACTTTTTGTTTGTAAATAGCAGATTCTACAGCATCGGGTACGTCACCTGCAGGACCAAGGTCTGGGGTGGCTTGTTCAAAATATCCCTTTGTAACTGTTGTGTTATAGCTTATTTTTAATACTACAGGTTCATCTGTATCTCTATCCAAATCATCCATATAGTCCTCTAAAGCATTTAAATCTATTTCATAATAGAATTCTTCATCTTTATCTACAGCTGAAGTAAAACTGGTGAAATTTGTAGGGATTGAAGCACCAATATTGATATTAGTTGATGGAGCATATGTTCCATTAGGTCCTGCAATTGATCTTATTAGTTTAGGTCTAGAGTTAGAAATATTACCTGGTCTACCATTAGGTATTCCAGTTCCTATGTTGGCAGCACCAAAAGCAGTATAAGCATATTCATCAAAATTAAAGTTTAATGAACCAGTACCACCTTGCAATATTGTAGCATGACCCGAAGCATCTTGGATAGTGTTAGGTATAACTTTTACAGCGTCAAGATCTGAAAAAGCACTTCCTATTAATTCTGCATTGGATGGTGTAAAGGATTTAATCATCCAAAAATTACTAGTATTTGCAAAGAAAGGATTTCCTGTAGATGTGTTAGTTACAGTTTGTGCATTTCTTACTGATATGTAGTTATTTTCATCACTTGGGTTATATATCTTCCAGCTAGAAGCTTGATTAAATATTTGTACTTTATCACTAGTATACCAAATACCATCCTCATTATCTTTTAATGATATAAGCATTTGAGAAGCTTGGTTAATATCAGCGTGATTAAAACCAACTTCATAACTATTATTATTCCCAAAAGTAGTGTCTGTTGAAAATTTATAACTTATTCTATTGCTATTTAAAATATCACCTTCTACATTTTGATCAACAATATTTTTAAAAAATGTTGAATCTAGATTTTGTGAACTATTATTAAAAGGAGGTAAAACAATACTCATAGTATTACCAGTATTACTTAAATTAAAGGTGTAGTTTCTTCTTTCACTATCCGCCCCATAAAAACTACCAGTATGTAATATACCTTGAGTAAATATTGGGTCTACAGTTTCATTCCCACCAGAAGCACTATATGCTATAGAAGCAGATAACACCCAAGGAATATTGGATGTTCTTGGTATAATATAACTACCCCAATCATATGCTTCAGGTATAACCCCATTATTAAATGGACCATAAGCTGTATAATCTGGGGATCCTGTGTTGAAAAATCCTAAAATATCTCCTTTTTCTCCATTATAATATCTAATAGGTTGTATTTGAAGCTCAGTTTGACCGTGAAAATAGTTTTGAGATAAGGGATCTAAACCACCAGGTTGGGTAGCAGGTGTATAATGAGATCCAGATACATCTCCGGATACTAATAAACTCCAATTTTCTGACCCACCATTTGAAGAGGATGCAAATAAATAATCTCCTCTATCTTGTTCTATAGTTAAGGTAGCAGATTTATCATTAATTACAGTACCTTCTGAGAAGAACATTTTAAATCCTTCAGGGAAAGCAAATTGTACAAATTCGGTTCCAATTAATGAATCTCTAATATCATTACCTCCCTTATCTAAGGCAGCTAATTTAATTTTTTCTACATTAACTACACCCGTTGTTGAGTTTGTATTAGTAAAAAACCAGGCATATCCCCTTTGTGGTTCATTTCTTCTATCACTCCAACGTTCTAAAGTAGTTGTACCAAATATAAAATCAGTAGAAGAATCAGAAAAGAATATTGGGTAATATTGTAGAGGAATATCTGGGTTATCATGATATTTAATACAATCTGGGCTTAAAGATTGGGTGGTTGCTGTAATATTTGAACCACTAAATTCTCCATCATAGAATTCTTCTTGATCAGAAATATATATTATTCTTTTTCCTAAAGGTCCATCTATTGATTCAGAATATGCTTGATTTACATTACGATCATTAGTTAAACCATTAAATGCTTCAAAAGAACCTCCAGTTCCTCCTTTATATCTATATAGAGAAGAACCATTATTATATTCATATTGTCCTGTATCTCCAGATCCAGTATTATAGTTTCTAGGTTGTGATTTAATTGAACCACTATGAGTTACATTTTCATATGAAACTTGAGGTGGTTTAACTCTATTTCTTTCTAATATATGTTGTTTTACTACAACCCCAGATGTTAAACTTGTTCTTGCAGGGGTAAAATCCTTAATCATTTTAAATAATGAATTATCAAAGAATTTCATTAACCTTACAAAGTCTATAAGATTATAACTGCTAATATATTTTTCAAAATATGAGTCTCTTAACGTATCTAAATCGGGGTAATTACGGTTTGATTGGGATATATGTCTTGGGTCTCCAATGTATTCACCTAAATTAAAATACCCCATTTGTGCATTAATATCATCATTAATTTGGTCTTGAGGTGAGAAAGCTACTTCTAAGTAATTAATGCTAGGAGTATAACTTGAAGATTCAATTGAATCTAATTGAACTGATATCATTGGAGATAAAACATTTCCTTTAGGTAAAACTGAAGGATTTGTTGTTATTTTATCAGTAATTCTATTTTTTATACCTGCTGGAACTTGGTCCTGGTAGATATATTCTTTATTAGGAACAAAGTTAGGATTACTAACATAATAATCACTATCAGTAGTAAAAGAGGAGGTGATGAAGTTGCTAGATCCAGTAATTTTAGGATGGATCGATTTATAACTTCCAGTATTTAATTGAGAACCTAAATCTGCTCTAAAAATTAACTCTTCAGGGGTACTATTTATACTATTACCTTCAAATGAATATGGATTCATTGTATAATCCTTAAATACATTTGAAGAAATTTGAGTGTTATAGTATCGTATTTCTTGGTATAAACCTAAAAATTTACTATAACTTTTACCTCCTACTACTAAGTTATTACTAAAATTTGGGAAACTAATTTTATCCGCACTATTATAATAAGAGGGTTGGAATGAACCTTCTATACTAGAAGAACCATAAAACCCTAAACTATTATTAATTTGATTAGCAGCAAATAATGAGGCTGTTGGACTTGTTACGTTTACAGTAGTTTGGATTGACCACCATTCATTATTAAAAAATGGGAAATATAAACTAGCGCTAATCTCAGGTTTATTCATGTCAGGTACAAAAGACAGAGTTCCATATTCCCTATATAAATCTGCATTTGATCCTGAATATGAACCACTATTTAAACCAGAACCTGTATACTCTAGTATTAGAGCACTTCTATTAGGGTCTAGATAATATAAGGATTGAGATAATTGAGTTGGAATACCATCAGATTTAAACCTAAATTGAACCGTTTGGGGTCTATTTGATCCAAAGTTTTCATTTACATCAAAAGAAGAGGTAATATAATTTCCACCTTTTGTATCAAAAGCATAATTAAATACTCTTTGTTTTAAATCCCAATCATTAGAATTAATTTTATCCTTACTTCCAAACTCATTTATTCTTAAAATAGTATCAGGGATACCATATGTAGTGATTAATGCTCTAATACCAGCTATTGTACCTTTAGTTTTAAGTAAGTAAGGTAAATTATGGTAAATACGTTTATAAAGGCGACTATCTATATCCGTTAATGGGATTATGTCATTAGATGATGATATTAAAGTATCTACATATTCTTGCCCAGAAGATACAGGGTATTCGCTTGAAATTTCAGGGAATGGGAATAAACCACCTGAAGGGGTAAGTCCTAAAAAGGCAGTATAAAGGTCGGCATTTGAGAAATTATTAGAATACAATTTAATACCAAAATCTTTAACAGCAGTACTAATTAAGTCCTTAGATATCCCATACTCTAAACGATTATCGGCATCAAACTTATTTGTAATATCTTTAGTATAAAGCCAAGTGTTATCATATTCTTGGGCAACCATATCTATAAACAAATCATATTGTTTATTATTAGGATCATCTCTTAAATATTCAGGAATTGAATTATAAAGATAATCAGGATTTGATTCATCATAATCCGAGGCAGTAACTGCTAACCCTCCATAATAAGCACTTTCTGGGTTTGTGCTACCCGCCCATTTTAATACCTCAATACTCGAAGTTGATTGTAATTGATAGGGAGCGGTTGAGTTTGATTTAGGGTAAGAAAAATTGGATCCACTATTATAGTATAAAAAATAATCATAACCATCAAATTTGTTGATTATATCATTTATTTTACTTTCATATAAAGCTTTACTAGAGCTATATTCTGAAGTTCTAGAGGAATTATTTTGGATTGATCCTAAAGATGAAGAGATTGTATTAGTATAAGATTCTATTAATCCTGCCTTAAAAATAAAATTTTCTAAACGAGTTTTTGCTGAACTAAAGTGAACGAAATCCTCAAACCCTTCATAGTTTATATTAATATTAGTTCCTTGTTCATCTAACAAATTTAACAGTTGACTTTGGGAACTAGTTATCGGAGAATTCATTAAAGAATCAAGAGAAAAAACTTGAGAAGGTACTCCTAATCCACTTTTTACATTTATATTTAAATTAGGACCTTGAATAAATTCAAAATCTTGATCTATTATAATATCAAGTGGAAATTTTACTTGGTATAATACTGAATCTGATATTTCTTCTACAACCCATAATTCTGTTTTTAATTCAAAATCATCAGGTAAAGGTTCATATAATTTAATTAATATGGTAGGATCATCTAAGAGTGTAGTATCTAATTTAATATTATTAGCTATAACACTTTTATTATCTCCAAAGTTTAATAAAAAATCTACAAAATATCCTTCTTTTTCTCTATGTTTAATAAACTCATTACTTGTAGATATTATATCTTCATTACTAATAATGTTACTATCTAAACGAATTTCTGTTCTATCAGATGAAATTTCTTTAATATAATATTTATTTAAATAATCCGATTTTAACCTTTTACGATAAAAGTTATATAATATATAATAAGAATCACTACTTATACTGTGGTTTCTTAAATCGGTTTCTGGAAATAAATTGATATCACCTTTTATTACTGAGTAGGTAGTAAGAGGTAAAGTACCATTTTGAGGAAGTATTTTATTTTGAGATTCATCAAATATATAATATTCTATGTAATCAGAATCTTTATTAAAAACAGTATCTAAACTAGATATAGATATTAACTCATTATCTACATCTAAATATTTTTGAAACTCAAAAGTTTTAGCATTAAGTTCTGTAATTTGTACTTTCTCTTTCATAAATTATATTAAAAATATCCTACTCCGGATGATTTGTCAACTTCTTTTTTTACCCTGGTTGCTTCAGCTGTCGCTTTTGCAGATTTTTCTTGTGCATCTGCTAAGGAGGCTTGATTAGCTTCTAAATTTGAACCCAACCCGGCCAGTTGATCTTTTAAGGCATCAGTATTAATATTTAATGGTTGTCCTGTTTCTAACTCAATATTTTTTATTTGTTGAGCTAATAAATCTGTTCTTAAAATAGCAATTTCTTGCCTTAATGCTTCTATTTCTTCTATGGTCTCATCAAAATCAATATATTCACCACTTTGTTCTGCTATGTAACGATGAGAATTGGTTTCCCCTTCTGAAGGGATTTCATAAAATAATTCGTTGTATAATTTAAAAAATTCTTCTATACTTGTTTCTTCTTGTAATTGTTCAGAAACAG
>JACKZZ010001266.1_pt1 | contig 19596 bp, 19 predicted proteins | sample 8027871 | NCBI WGS metagenome assembly JACKZZ01 (sample SAMN15724774, study PRJNA655200) | protist metagenome | isolation source: fluorescence activated cell sorting (FACS) single amplified genomes of... | place: USA: West Boothbay Harbor, Gulf of Maine | collected 2000-07-19
TCAACTCTAGAGGCTCAGCATTTAAAATTAATGGCAAATCTCATGAAATAATAATGGCTCAAATAGCAATAGAAAGACTATATAAAGATACTGAAGAAATGCATGAACTAACTGCTGACCACATCCACTTAACAATCTCAGAAATAAAGAAAAATTGGAATCACGAATTACCAAAAGAGAATGATAATAAAACGCTATGTGGCTATGTTAAAGCTAAAAGCAAAAATCAAAGTGATTATCTTGATAACATAAAGAACAATGATATCACTTTTGCAATTGGGCCTTCAGGTACTGGAAAAACTTTTTTAGCAGCAGCAGTAGCAGTCGATGCCCTACTTATGAATGAAGTCAAAAGAATAATATTAATCAGACCAGCCGTTGAAGCTGGAGAAAAACTTGGCTTTCTACCAGGTGATTTACACCAAAAAGTTGATCCTTACCTCAGACCTCTACTTGATTCAATAATTAGTTTAATGAATGTTGAAAAAGTAGACAAACTCTTAGAAAAAAATGTAATTGAGATTGCACCTCTTGCCTACATGCGCGGCAGAACTTTAAATGAAGCATTCATTATTTTAGATGAAGCACAAAACACCACAAAAGAACAAATGAAAATGTTCCTAACTCGTATTGGATTTGGCTCTAAAGTTATAGTAACAGGTGACATTAGCCAAATTGATTTACCAAAAAATCAAGAGTCAGGACTAAAAAATGCAATTAATGTCTTATCTGATATTGATAGAATATCTTTTACATATTTGCAATCAAAAGATGTTATTCGTCATCCTATAGTTGAAGCTGTAGTAAATGCATATGAAAAAAATGAATAATATAGACTTAGAAATAGTTGATTCAGCCGAAGATCACCATTACAAACCTGAAATTAGTCAGGTTGAGAACTGGGTAAAATATTCTTTAATGAATGATTATAATAATATTTCAATTAACTTAGTACTAACTACTACTAGTGAAATGGAATGTCTCAATATAAATTTTAGATCAAAATGCGGCCCGACAAATGTACTTTCATTTCCTGAAGAAGATAATACTAATCTTGTTGGTGAAATAATTATATGTTCGAGCGTAGCTGCAGCTGAAGCTAATGATAAACCTATTGCAGAGTACTTCTTGTTTCTTTTTATTCATGGTATGTTACATTTGCAAGGATATGATCATATTGGTGATGATGAAGCTCTTATTATGGAAAAACTTGAGCAAGATATACTAAATAAAGTTTTAAATCGTTGAAATAAATTAAGGTAACTTAAATATGTTAAAAAAATTCATCCAAAAAATATTTAAAAACAAGGCTAGTGTTATTTCTCTTAGAAAAACTTTGCATGAGTGCTTTGACGAGAAAGTTATTGATGCTGATGCTTTATCAATGATAGAAGGAGTACTAAATGTTGCAACAATGCAAGTAAGGGATATTATGATCCCACGGGCGCAGATGGTAGTCCTAAACTATTCAGATAACATTGAAGATATTACTAAAGTAATAATTGATTCTAAACACTCGAGGTTCCCAATAATATATGAAAACAAAGATGATATAAAAGGAGTGTTACTAGCTAAAGATTTATTAAACCATTTTCATACTAGTGATGATAAGTTCGATATACAGTCATATATAAGGCCTGTATTTTTTGTACCTGAGAGCAAAAAACTTGATAATCTTCTCCATGAATTCCAAGTAAAACATTCACACTTGGCAATCGTAATAGACGAATATGGTAATGTTGCTGGGCTTGTTACAATTGAAGATGTTATCGAAATGATAGTTGGTGATATTGAAGATGAAGGTTTTATCGATGATGAAGCGCTATCAATTACCAAAAATGATAATAGTTCCTTCACTATTTTGGGTAGTGCCACGATAGAAGAGTTAAACTCAGAATTAGGCTTAGTAATTCCTAATGATGACTTTGATACTATTGGCGGACTTATAGCTGCTAAACTTGGCTACATTCCACAAGAAAAAAAATCAATTAGCCTCTATGGCTTTGAGTTCGAGATTAAAAAATCTAATGCGAAACAAATATTACTGTTAGAAGCTAACAAAAGTTAGCATAACTGAAATTTATAGTTATAATATGACAAGTTGTTTCTAAATATTTCTCATGTTATTGTCTAAGATCGGTTCTAAATTACACTATTTTTTATTAAGTTTTATAGCTGGTGCTCTAATAATATTTGCATTTGCTCCATATAATATTTGGCCATTGGCTATACTAGTACCAGCACTATTACTATTCTTGTGGGATAAATTTCCAGAAGAAAAAATGTTATCATCATTTATATTCGGGACTGGATATTTCTCTGCAGGATCTTGGATATTCTATAGTTTGAAAGACCATTCAGATCTGAGTTTTGCTATTTGTATAAGTGCGACTATCCTCTTCCTATTTGCTCTAGCATTATCTTTTTTATTAGTACATATTGTAGTTAATAAAGTTCCTGGCAATAAAATAATAAAGTATCTTATTTATTATCCATTTGGGTGGTTTCTTGCAGAATATTTTAGAACCAAATCACAATTGGCTTACCCTTGGTTGTTTTTAGCTTATAGCCAAACCACAAGCCCTGTTATAAACTTATCTAGTATCATAGGTGTATTCGGCACATCAAGTATAATTGTGCTACTATCTGCTTGCTGTTATTTAATAATTAAAGACAGATCTAAAATTAGCCTTATAGTACTACTAATAGTAACTGCTAATATAACTTATTTTAGCTGTACAAAGCAGACTCAAATCAGTAATAAAGAAATTAATACAGTACTAATTCAAGGTAATATTTCAGAGCAAGATAAATGGGATAAAACTAAACTTAGAAACCTAATTCAAAACTATGAAAACATAATTCTCAGTAATATGCACCGAAACTATCTTTTTATATTGCCAGAAACAGCTATTCCCAAAGTGCCATATGAAGAAACTGCTAGATTACAAAATTTAAAAAATAAACTTTACAATAATAGATCATCCTTATTGTTAGGAACATTTACATTAGACCAACAACATAACATACATAACAGTATACTCAGTATAGGTGAAGTTAATGATATAAACAGTAAGCGCCGATTAGTTGCTTTTGGTGAAACTACGCCAGATATTCCAGGTTTAACTGAACTTGCAAATACATTTGCTTTTCCCATGTCCAATATCAAGCCAAGTGAAGAGAAAAACCATATCATAAATATACAAGGTCTTAAATTGGCAACTTTTATCTGTTATGAAATTGCTTTTCCTGATGAAGTAGTTACTAGAGCAGAAGATGCTGATGTATTAGTAGTTATAAGTGATAATATCTGGTTTGGCTCAAGTAATGCAAGCTTCCAGCACCGACAAATTGGTAGATTCTATGCTATTATGCTTGGCAAACCAATGTTATTTGTAAATAATAGTGGAGTATCCTCTATCATAAATGCAAATGGTGATATAGTTAAAGAACTACCTAATAATGAAAAAGGAATTATAGACTATAAATTAACATTTTAAACATTGCTAGAAACAGTATGGAACCAATTATGAAATCAAAACAATATGATCCAAAAAAATTAGAAGAAAGTTGTCAGAAAATATGGCAAGAAACACAAATATTTAGTGGTAAGGACAACTCCAAAGATGACAAATATTATTGTCTCTCTATGCTACCCTATCCTAGTGGGAACTTACATATGGGTCACGTTAGGAACTATACTATTGGTGATATAATTAGTAAGTACCAGTTGATGCAAGGTAAAAATGTTATGCAGCCTATGGGTTGGGATGCCTTTGGTTTGCCCGCAGAAAATGCCGCTATTGAACATAATACTCATCCAAAAGACTGGACTATAGAAAATATAGCCAATATGAAGAAGCAGCTTGTATCTTTAGGGTTTGGTATAGATTGGAATAGAGAGCTAGCTACTTGTGAACCTGAGTACTATAAGTGGGAACAATGGCTATTTATAAAGCTATATGAAAAAGGCCTAGTTTATAGAAAAAAATCTATAGTTAACTGGGATCCCATTGATCAAACTGTCTTAGCTAATGAACAAGTTATAGATGGTTGTGGTTGGCGTAGTGGAGCTCCCATTGAACGCAAGGAAATATATGGCTGGTTTATAAAAATAACAGATTATGCAGAAGAATTATTGGATGATCTAGACACTCTAGATCATTGGCCACAAGAAGTTAAAACTATGCAGACTAACTGGATAGGAAAATCTTCAGGGGCTGAGATAAAGTTTAAAGTTAATGATGCTGATGATATAACTGTATTTACTACAAGGCCTGACACTCTCTATGGTAATACTTATCTTGCTGTATCATTTGATCATCAAATAGCAAAACTTACATCTGATAAAGATAACGAATGTGCCGTATTTATTAAGAAATACAGAATACAAAGTACAGCTGAAGCAGAAATAGCAACAACTGAAAAATTTGGCTATAAATCACCATATACTGCAATTCATCCTCTGACAGGGAAGGAAATTCCAATTTGGATAGCTAACTTTGTTTTAAGCGATTATGGTACTGGTGCTATAATGGCTGTTCCTGCTCATGATGTAAGAGATCATGAGTTTGCAACTAAATATAATCTTCCAATTATTTCGGTTATATCCAATGATAATGCATTAGATGATAAGGCGTATACGGGCACAGGTTTATTAGTAAATTCTGGGCCTTATGATGGATTGGATAGTAAAACAGCAGCAGATAAAATAACAAATGACATGATAACTAAAAATTGTGGAACTAAAAAAACACAATATCGCCTTAAAGATTGGGGTGTTTCAAGACAGAGATATTGGGGATGCCCTATACCAATTATATATTGTGATACATGTGGTATTGTACCAGAAGATGAAAACAATCTGCCTGTTGTTTTACCAAAGAATTTAAAAATAACTACTAAAATACCTACACTTGCTGAAGCTAATGAATTTTATGAAACTAAATGTCCAAAGTGTGGTTCAGATGCTAAACGTGATACTGATACCTTTGATACTTTTGTTGATTCATCTTGGTATTTCTTTCGCTACGCATCGCATGATCAAAGTAACGCTATGTTAGATAAAAGAGCTAACTATTGGGCACCAATTGACCAATATATTGGTGGTATTGAGCATGCTATTTTACATTTATTATATGCAAGATTTTTCTGTAAGATACTATATGATCTAAAGCTAGTTAATTGTAGAGAACCTTTTACAAAGCTACTAACTCAAGGCATGGTACTAAAAGATGGATTTAAAATGTCTAAATCAAAGAAAAATGTTGTACCACCTATGCCTCTAATTGATAAATATGGTGCTGATACAGTAAGAATGTTTATTACATTTGCAGCACCTCCTGAACAAAGTCTCGAGTGGTCTGATGCTGGTGTTGATGGATCACATAAATTTCTAAAAAAACTGTGGTCCTTCTGTATTAGCAATAAAGAGATAATTTCACAAGCTAGTTTAACTATTCCAAAAAATGATTTAACACTGAGTATTAATAAAATTTTGGAACAGGCAAATTTTGATTATGATAGGCTACAGTTTAATACTATTGTTGCAGCTGTAATGAAAATTTTTAATTTAATAGCCAAAATAGACCTAAAAGAAGCTGCAATTATAAGATATGGCATATCTGTAATTCTTCGAATACTTGCCCCTATTTGCCCTCATATAAGTTACGAATTATGGCAAGAAATTAGCTTTGGTGATAATATTTTTCAATCCGAATGGCCACATTTAAGTGCTGGTGACTTGGAGAGTGATTCTAGTAATATGGTTGTACAGGTAAACGGCAAAAAAATATCTCAAATAAGCATTCTAAATACTTCGGATGATGATGAGATTAAACATTTAGTTTATCAAGATGATAAAGTTAACAAAGTAATTGCTGACAAGGAGATTAGAAAAGTGATAATTGTGCCAAAAAGATTAATAAATATAGTAGTTTAATATGCTAAGAAGAATTTGTTACATAATGGTCTTTATTCTAAGCTGCTGCTCCAGTCAGATTGATTATACAATGTTGAAACAGCCAATTTATATAAAGAAAAGTAATAATTATGATATTAACTTTTTATCTTATTCCCTCAATCAATCATTAAGAAGTAGTGGTATAGAAGTAACGGATAATATAAAAAAGGCACAACTTGTACTATCTTTACATGATATTAAAAAAGAAAGTATTGAAGAGCACCATAAGAAACTAGCAAACTATAATAATATTTTTTATAGAAACCAGTATAACGTTAATCTTGTTATAGAATATTCTAAAGATAATAAACATAAAGTCATAAGAGAAAATATTGTATCATCAACACCTACAATAATCCGTAACAACCAAAATAACTTTTCAAATATAAATGACAGCAATATATTTCATGAATTAGAGTTGGATATAATACAAATAATCACAAATAAATTACTTTTTTTAAATTAAGTACCGCGACGAAAAAAACTATCTAATTCAGTCGAAGTCAGTTGCTTGCAAGTTGGCCTACCATGGTTGCACTGTTCTGCAGCTTTTGTTATTTCCATATCTCTTAATAAAGCGTTCATTTGTTCTTTAGTTAAATAATCATTAGATCTTACTGCGCTATGGCAAGCCATTGTTGAAATTATGTTATTAGCTGCTAGAGTAATGCTATCGCAAGTATTATGTTGGCTAATTTCAGCTGTAACGTCAGCAAATAGTGTTGCTATATCTGCATTTTTCAATAATACAGGTACACTATTAATTATAATGCCAGAATTAGTAATATCTAAATTAAATCCTAGCTGTTCATATATTACTTTAAGCTCTGCAACAAGTGTAAGGATATCTTGGGGAAAGTTTACTTTTACAGGGACTAGTAACAATTGTGTTGCAATACCATTTTTTGCATAAGATAATTTCATTTTTTCATAAATTACACGTTCATGAGCTGCATGCATATCAACAATAACTAAACCCACTTTATTTTGTGCCAGGATAAAGTTACCGTCAACTTGTCCTATAGCATAGCCAAGAGGATGCTCTTGAACTTGAGTTAATGTTTGTTGTTGCGGCTTAACGTAAATAGGAACAGATTCTTGTTCTCGTCTAAATTCAGTTGCAATAGTTTGTTGTGTAGACTCTGGTAATGGTGTACTAATCATACTTACTGGTTCTGGAGCAGAATATGGACTAGGGGCAACAATATCACTTGTATAGTTGTTAAACGTTGCAGCTAAAGGTTGCATAACAAGTTCTTTAATTGAGTAATAGATAAACTTAGTTATCTCTTTACTATCTGTAAATCTAATTTCTTCCTTACTAGGATGGACATTTACATCAACAATATTTGGGTCAATATCTATATATAATATGTAACAAGGATGGCGCCCACTTTGCATAACATCGCTATAAGCTCGCTTTATAGCATGAGCTATTGCTTTATCTTTTACAGAGCGTCCGTTAACAAACAAATATTGATTATCAGGTTGGCCGCGAGAAAAATGGGGTTTTGAAATCCAACCACTAAGCTTATAATCAGAACTATTATTGTCAACCGTGATTAAATTATTTGCCAAGTCCTCTCCTAGAAGAGCAGCTATTCTTGAAGTAGCATTTTCTGGTGTGGTTTTTTCTAATACCCTAGTTTTTTTACCATTATTGGTAACATTAATACTTATAGAAAAATTTGTTAAAGCAATTTTTTTGATTACATCATCAAGGTAACTATATTCAGTCCTTGCAGCACGCAAAAATCTCCTTCTGGCTGGGACATTAAAAAACAGATCTTTTACTGTTATAGTTGTGCCTTTTGAACAAGATACAGGCTTTACCACTATTTCTTTATCAGAGTCAAATAGATCTATTATAGCTCCTATGTTTTCACCTTCTTGCTTTGATTCAATAGTAAATCTACTTACTGCACTTATACTAGCTAATGCTTCTCCACGAAAACCAAAAGAAAGTATATTCTCTAAGTCTGATATTTGTTTTATTTTACTTGTAGCATGTCTTTCAAGGGCAAGTGGTAATTGTTTTTTGTTAATTCCTTCGCCGTTGTCTTTAATTTTAAGAAGACTAACACCACCATCTTCTATTTCTATTTCAATATTTGTAGCCCCTGCATCTAATGAATTTTCTAAACATTCTTTTAGTATCGACGCCGGGCGCTGTACTACTTCACCTGCAGCTACTTGTCGGATAATACTTTCGTCGAGTTTTATAATTTTTTGCATACTATTACCTTATTTGTGTATAGGCAAAATTAAAGTCTGGCCTACATATATTTTATCTGACGTCATATGGTTTAATTTAATTAAATTGTCTATTGATATTTTATATTTTCCCGCAATTTTTTTTAAGGAGTCACCCTTCTGAACCTTGATGTATTTTTTTGTAACTGAGCCATCAAAATAAGAATTTTTAGGCTTTTTATCTTTAAAGTACGCTTCAATGGCACGCAAAAATGATAAAGCTAGAGTATCTTGATATTTAGAATTAGTAAGATATAATGCCTCTTTTTTGTTTGAAACAAAGCCAGACTCTATTAAGACCGAAGGAATTGAGGTTGATTTTAGAACTACAAATGCAGCTTGCTCTACTCTACTGCTATGTCTTTTTGCTACACTAGCAACCTTTTCTAAAATCTTTTTTCCTAAATATAGGCTTTGATGAACAGTTGAAACTTGTTGTAGATCTATCAAAACTGACTGAAGAATATAGTTATGATGGGAGTGTTTTGAATCTGAGTAAAGATTATTTTCTTTATCAGCTAGAATTCGAGCAGCCTCACTTGTAGCTCCACTTTCTGAAAGTGCATAAACTGATACACCTCTTGCACTTGAATTAGGATGTGAATCAGCATGAATTGATATAAATAAATCAGCTTTATACTTTTTTGCAAGCTCAGTGCGTTTTCTAAGTTCAATAAAGCTGTCATTACTTCTAGTTAAATAAGCTTTCATACCATGCGTAGCATTAATCTTTAAGGCTAATTTTTTAGCAATCGCAAGGGTAATATCTTTTTCTTTTATTCCATGTTTTGAAATAGCTCCAGGATCAAAACCGCCATGGCCTGGGTCTATAACTACTATAAGATCTCTAACTGGAATTATATTAGGCTTTTTTGTTTTTGACTTTAAAGATACTATTAAGTCGTAGCCTAATTTTGTTTTTACTATGTGGTTTGTAGTGGAACTAGTATTTGCAAGATCATATACTATTCTAGTTTTATTTTGTTTATTACTGTTAGTTCTAGCTGATTTTATGCATACTTTATCAACAAACTTATAGTAATTAGTGAGTACTTTTGCAGATGTTTTATAGTCAATAACTAATCTATTAGGATTTTTTAAAATAAACGTAGCTGAATCCGGTTTATTCTTAAAACTAAACCTAATATCCTTATTGCAATCAGCAATAGATCCAGCCCAAATAACTGTTGTAAGGAATAATAAAAATAAAGTTTTAAATTTACTCATAGCAGTTCATATAAAAAGTTACTAAACAATCTAGTCCTTCAGCCTCTCTTTAACTAATTCAAGGTCTTCCTTGGTATCTACACCTATTGGAACGTCTTCTGTAGTGAAGCTCACATGTATTCTATTACTATTCCAAAGAATACGTAGTTGCTCTAACTTTTCATATTTCTCAATATCGCATTCAACAGTTTTAAGATAATCATGTAAAAAACCTACTCTGTATGCATATATACCAATATGCCTAAAATGTTTACATTTCATTATTTTTTCATCATTAGAAAAATTATCACGTTCCCATGGGATTGGTGCTCGACTAAAGTATATTGCATATCCTCTTTTATTAGTAACAACTTTTACAATAGATGGATTAAACAAGTCATCAATATTCGTTATTTCTGCAGCTATAGTAGATACTTTTGCACTATCATGAACATCTAGAGCGCTAGCAACATCATGAATGATACTAGATGGCATCAAAGGTTCATCACCTTGTAAATTAACAATTATGTCATCATCATCATAGCCAAGAGCTTCTGTGGCTTCAGCTATTCTTTCTGTGCCAGATTTATGGTCACTTGACGTCATACAGACCCTAGCGCCAAAATTTCTTGCGACTTCAGCAACTTCATTGTTATCTGTTGCAATAACAACACTTGTAGCGCCGCTGTTTACTGCCTTATCATAAACATGTTTTATCATTGGTTGCCCATTAATATCCACTAATGGCTTACCTGGTAAACGTACGGAATTCATTCTTGCTGGGATTACAACTTTAAATCTCATTTTCAATCCTTATCAGAGTACTTAACTTTATCAATTTTCAAAACGGGGATGTTGTCATTAACTGAAAAATCCAAATTTTCAATGTTACATTTTAACTTATTTTCCGAGACTGAGTAAAATAATTTTTCTTTACAATTTGGGCACGCTAAGATTTGTAGCAGCTCTTTATCTATCATATCTTCGAATCGGTTCATTAGATGAGGCTTTAAGCTCGTTTACAACTACTTTTGAGCTGACTTTTTTAAGCTCAGAAGAAGATTTAACCTCATGCTTGAAATGTAAGCTATCCATAAGGAACCTAGGGTAGCAATACGTTGCTATTGTTCCAGTTATAAGTATAACCAGCATACTCACATAATTTATACCAATAAAACCAAAATAGGATAAAGAGACAAATACCAGTGAAGTAAGTGCTAGCATAAGTGAAATAAATCTAGCAACTAAAATATTATGCTCATGCTTATGGCAATTACTACGATACTGATCATAATCATCAACAGCGCTGCCAAAAGCGGCCAATGATTTTGCATCAATATTTAGTGGGTTTGATGCTAATTCACTCGCTAAAATATGCTTTCCAAAAGCACGAAATGCAGCCAATACAAAAAGAATACTGCGCTTTACAAAAGTAAACAATGGAACATCAAAAACATTATGTTTCTTCTGAAAATTAAAAAATTCATTTAGCTCAGTTAGAATATACTTCCCAAGGTCCCAAAACTGGGTTATAAACCTAAATAATATCAACCAGAATATAACATCTTTTCCCCATACATGAGGAATAATCATATTAGCAATTTCAATTAAGTAATGCTGATAACTGTTTATCATTTGGCTATATTCGATGTTTGTGAAGATAGAAGCAACAAAAAGCACAATTATGGTACAGAATATAATAGAGCTTAGATTATCCATACCTAAAATATTAATCTTCCCTGTTATAACCTTATTAATATATTTTAAAGAGCTAATGATCTTATTATATAGATCTCTAGCATATAAAATTGCATCGGGAATAACTGAGAAAATTACTAGATAAAATGTAACATGGCTTGATAACACAGCAGCAATATTAAATTGGTTTGTAAATAATCTTAGGATCTGAATATAAAGAGCGCCATAAGACGTTAAACAGAACAAACATGACAACAATAGAGCAAAAATTAAAACCCCTATTTTACTTAGGTTTTTTTCTTTCTGAAAAAATTCTGGTGAATGAGAAATAGTTTCTGCTAAAGAATTATAACTATGATATTTAAAAATTGTTGTAACAGGGATACTAACTACTGAAAGGACAAAGAATATAGCGGGAGATCCGGTTATAGCCCAAACGAAGTTACCAAGGAATAAGTTATCAGATAAGGCAAACAGGAATGCAAACATAACATAAATAAAGACTTTACTGTATTCTCTGTATTGCATTTTATTACCTACTACACCATATCGGGACGGCCGGATTTGAACCGACGACCTCTTGCGCCCCATGCAAGCACGCTACCAAGCTGCGCCACGCCCCGTTATAGTAATTTTAATCAGCAATAAGTTCTTGGTCAATGATTTCCAATGATCTTATGACATTTAAAATTTGTGACTTCATATTACACAAAACAACTTGATCAGTATTGCTTTCCTGTGTTTTCATGAATTTGCGCGCACCTTCTACGGTATATCTGTTTAGATGTACAAGATTATATATATTTCTTATCTTTATAACATCTTCACGTTTATAGTAGCGTCTGTCATTTCTTCTTACTGGTTTAAGCTCTGAAAACTGGCTTTCCCAATAACGAAGAACATGGGGTTTGACATTACAACACAGTGATGAAGTCTCACCAATTGTAAAAACTCTACTCTCTGCTATATCTAATCCCGAAAGCCATTCTTGGCTTATAGAAATTTTACTCATCGTCTTGGTGTTTGCTTCCATCGTATCTCTCTATCCTTGACTTTAACTTATTTCCTGCTCTAAAAGTTACTACGCGTCTTTTTGATATTGGAGTTGGCTCGCCTGTGCGAGGATTTCTTCCTGGACGCTCTTCCTTATCAATGAGATCGAAGTTACCAAAGCCTGAAATCTTCACGAACTCTCCTTCACCTAGAGTTTCAATTAAAGTAGAAAAAGTTTCTTCTACTATTCTTTCTGAATCAACTTTGCTTAAGCCGTTTAAGTCACATATTGTTTCAGCAATTTTTTGTTTAGTCAAAGTAGCAGCCATTACACCCTCACATGTATATTCATATTTTTAAGATTAATCGTAATGTTATCCATTATTACATTCACTTCATCATCCTGAAGTGTTCTAGTATCATGTTGAAAAAAGAGCGAAATTGCAAGACTTTTCTGACCCTTTTTCATATTACTATCAACATAGACGTCAAATAATTTAATATCTTGTAGTAAAGGTTTTGCAGCATTCCAAATAGTAAACTGCAAATCTGAATAAACGGAATCTTCTGAAACAATTAGCGAAAGATCCCGCCTTACACCTGGAAACTTAGAGTATGCCGTATAATTCTTTTCTTTAATGCGAGACAGTAGGATATTATCAATTTCAAAGACATAAATATCTTCTGGCAAGTCATAATACTTTGCAACATTTGGGTGTATAGCAGCAATAAAACCACAAATTTTATCATTGCTTACTATATTTGCACATTGTCCTGGGTGAAAACCTAATTTTTCATTCGCTACAAAGCTATAATCTGAGCCATAAGAATTTAAGAGAGATTCTAACTCTCCCTTAACATCAAAAAAATTATAGCGACGTGATTTATCTTGCCAATTATTCGTTAAGTTATCACCCAAATATAGTGAAGCTAATTTCTCATTAGTAGAGCCATCATTCATAAAACATTGGCCAATTTCAAATAGACGTATATTTGTTTTTTGGCGTTTAAAGTTATGACTAGCGCTTTTAAGAAGACCACTAATTAGGGTCGAGCGCATAAAACCCATATTACTTGATATAGGGTTTAATAGCTTTAGTGCAGAATTTATCTCGTTAAAATGGGCATAATCATCTTCAGAAATAAAACTATAGGCTACTACCTCTCTTAATCCACGAGACATTAAAGTAGACCTCGCATGATTAACATTATCTGCTAAGCTTTTATATTCACCTGTTGGTGTATGATTAACAGTAAGCTTATGCCCAGGTAAATTATCATAACCACGAAAACGCAAAAGCTCTTCAATGTAGTCTACCTCTATATTTAAATCATGCCGCCATGATGGAGAATTAATTAACCATGCGTCGTTATCTTTAGTAAATTCTGCACCTATTTTATTAAGACATGAATCAACCTCATTTATAGTTAAGTCAAAGCCAAGTACTTTTCTAACATAAGCAAGTGTTAGCTTAGCTGGCTTTTTCTGAGGTAAATTATGATTAAAGTTGACTCTTGCCTCATATTTTCCACCGACACTGTCAAGCAATAGCGCAACTAGCTTATCACATACTTTAATAGTATTCGCATAATCTATACCACGTTCAAATCTAAAGGATGAATCTGATGTTAAGTTATACTTTCGACAGGTATTAGCTATAACTTCTGCTTTAAAATATGCGCTTTCAACAAATATATTTTTTGTGTTTTCTGAAACTGCAACACTATCAGCGCCAATAACGCCAGCTATAGCCAAAACTTTTGTGTTATCAGCAATGACTAGGACAGACTCATCAAGTTCAAGACAAGCTCCGGTTAATACTTTAATTTGTTCATTTTTCTTTGCATAACGTACTGTTATATCGCCGTCAATGAGATCAGCATCAAAAACATGAAATGGCTGGCCACTTTCAAACATAAGATAATTAGCTAAATCAATTGGAGATATTATGCCTGGAACATCTATCTTTGTTAAAACATCATTCACAAAGTACTTATTGTCAGAAACTACATTAATATTCGTGATATAGGCACCAGAATAAATAGGGACAGCATCTTTAGCTAGTACATTTAATTTAAAAGGCATAGTGCCTGTTGGTGTAGCTAATTCATATAATTCCTCTTCTTTTAAGTTAGAATCACTAAAAGCCACTAGTTCCCTGGCCAAGCCTTTTAGGCTTAAACAATCACCTCTATTTGGTGTTACATCAAAATCGAATACTACATCATCAAGATTAAGGTGTTTAATAATATCTGTACCAAGCGTAGTAACATTACCTAAATGCACTATACCATTACTTACTTCTGATACACCAAGCTCTTTAAGTGAGCATAGCATTCCTTCAGATTCTATCCCCCTAAGTTTTGATTTTTTTATTTTAAACCCTCCAGGCAAAACAGCACCTATTGTTGCAACAGCAACATGTATACCAGCCTTAACTGAAGAGCAGCCACAAACAATTTTTTTAACTTCATGATCGTTAATAGCAACTTGGCACACTTTTAATCTGTCAGCATTTGGATGCTGTTCAATAGATTTAACATACCCAGTAACAACACCGGATAAATCCGGTTTAAGATCAATTATTTCATCAATCTCAATGCCACAACTCGTTAGTTTATCACCAATTTCAGTATTAGTTAGTTTAGTCCCGACAACGCTGTCTAACCAAGACCTAGTTATTTTTATACCCATATTGACCTCTAATTATGAAGTTTTAGAATTGACTGAGAAATTCCAAATCGTTCTCAAAGAATAAACGTAAGTCTTTGATGCCATATTTAAGCATAGCTAGTCTGTCTATACCAACGCCAAAGGCGAATCCAGTGAACTTGTTTGTATCTATGCCAACATGACCAAAAACGTTAGGATGAACCATACCACATCCCATAACTTCAAGCCATTTGCTATTTGGGGACATTCTGATATCAACCTCACAAGATGGCTCTGTGAATGGAAAGAATGATGGTCTAAATCTAACCTCAATATCTTTTTCAAAGTATACTTTAAAAAAATCATCCAAGATTGCCTTCATATCTAGAAAACAGCAATCTTCAGATACAACCAATCCCTCAAGTTGGTGAAACATAGGAGAGTGTGTTGGATCTGAATCACAGCGATAAACCTTACCAAGAGAAATTATACGAAACGGTGGTTGCTTATGCTTCATAGTATGAATTTGTGCGGGTGATGTGTGTGTTCTAAGTAATCTATCGCCAGAAAAATAGAAGGTATCATGCATAGCTCGTGCAGGATGTGACTCGCTTATGTTTAAAGCAGTAAAATTATGAAAATCGTCTTCTACTTCAGAGCCATAAACAGGGTTAAATCCGTAGTTTTTAAATATAGAAATAAGCTCATGACTTGCACGACTTATGGGGTGAATAGTTCCATTTTCCAAAGCAGTACCAGGCAAAGAAACATCAATACGTTGGTTGCTTAATTTATCTAAGAGTTCCTTCTGTGACAAATCTTGTTTAGTATCTTCTATTTTCTTTAGGATATTATTTTTTATAATATTTACTGACGCGCCGAAAGATTTTCTTTCTTCTGCAGGGACTGAAGATATTTTTTTTAGAATATTAGTTAGGACTCCAGACTTCCCAAGATACTTAACTCTTAAGTTTTCTAAATCTTGTGTGTTATTAGCTTCAGCTAAAAGGTTAGCTGCGTCTTGTTCAGTCTGGTTTGCTTCTTGCAGTAAGGAGGCAACTGAAATATCCATAGAGCCAGTTACCAAATTATCTAAAGTGCTTTAACTTTTTCAACCAACTGTGTGAAAGCTGGCATATCGTGAATGGCTATTTCAGATAGCATTTTTCGGTTAAGATCTATTTCTAGAACTTTCAAACCATGAATGAACTTACTGTAGCTTATATCTAAGCTTTTACAAGCTGCGCCTATTCTTACAATCCACAATGAACGCATGTCTCTTTTCTTAACACGACGGTCACGGTATGCGTACTGACCAGCTTTAATAACTGCTTGTTTGGCAACGCGAAATACCCGGCTACGTGCGCCGTAATAACCTTTAGCTTTCTTTAGTATTTTCTTGTGTTTTCTACGGGCAACTACACCTCTTTTAATTCTAGGCATGATCTACTCCTTATTACTTCTCTTTCAACATTCTGAGCACCATGCTTTTTTCACAAGCATTTACAGCGTTAACTGCTACTCTCAACCTTCTTTTTCTACCTTTGGCTTTCTTTGTTAGAATATGGTTTCTATTAGCAGCACGTCTTTTAATTCTACCGCTTTTTGTCACTTTAAAGCGCTTTGCAGCACCTTTAATAGTTTTCATCTTTGCCATTTTTGCCTCGCTAAATTATTTTTTAGGGTTTAAACACCACAAACGCATATTCTCTTTCTTTCAGCAACTAAAGTCAACAATAATTTTAACTTTTTCTGGGAGAAACAATCATGTAGAGCTGTCTTCCTTCTTGAGATGGTGTCTGTTCAATATCAGCAATTTCATGAACAGCCTGTTCAATTCTGTCTAATATTACAGCGCCTAGATCTCTATGCATCATTTCTCTGCCACGGAAAGTAACAGTAACTTTGACTCTATGTCCAATATTAATAAAGCTTAATATTTTTTTCAATTTAATATTGAAATCACCTACATCTGTATTTGGTCTAAACTTTATTTCTTTCAAACTAACTCTAGTTTTATTGTTAGAAACCTGTTTTTTCTTGTGATAAACAAGCTTACCGTAATCCATTACACGACAAACTGGAGGATTAGAGTTAGGAGATACTTCAACAAGATCAAGCCCTGCACCTTTTGCAACTTTTAATGCTTCTTCAATAGAGACAATACCATGCTGTGTTGCTTTTTCATCGACCAGTCTAACTTGCGAACAAGAAATACCCTCATTAGTTCTTAATTTTTTACCTTTACTCACATTACCCCTTGGTTTAATTTTATTAAATAAGTATCAAAGATCTTTAATCTCTTCCATAAAATCATTTATCCCTAACACTCTAACTTTTTTATCTTCACGATTTCTAACGGCAACTTTGCCATCAGTCATTTCTCGCTCACCACATACTAGAATAAATGGTACTCTAGCCATGCTGTGTTCTCGAATTTTATATCCAATATTTTCATTTCGCAAGTCAGATTCGACACGAAAGCCATTATTTTTTAATGTATCTACAATATCCTTAACATAATCAACTTGATCATTCCCAATATTTGCAACTATTATCTGGCAAGGAGCTAACCAAAATGGCAACGAACCTGAATTTTCCTCTAAAAGTATTCCAAGGAACCTTTCAACTGAACCCAATACTGCTCTATGTAGCATAACAGGAGTTTTTTTCGAGTTATCGCTATCTATATAACTTGCGCCTAATCGTTCAGGAATAGAAAAATCTAGCTGTATAGTACCACACTGCCAAACACGACCTAGACAATCTTTCAGAGAGAATTCTAGCTTAGGCCCGTAAAAGGCGCCCTCTCCATCTAAAAGCTCCCACTCCAAACCACTATCGTTAAGTGCCTGCTCTAGAGCTAACTCAGATTTATCCCAACTTTCATCACTCCCAACCCTTTGTTCAGGACGAGTTGAAAGTTTAACTTCTATATTTTCAAAGCCAAATTTTTTATATGTTTCAAAAACCTGATTAATAAAGTCATTCACTTCTTGCTTTATTTGTGACTCGGCACAAAAAATATGTCCATCATCTTGTAGAAAGTTTCTAACTCGCATTAACCCATGTAATGATCCAGAAGGCTCTTTTCTGTGACAACAGCCGAACTCAGTATACTTAACTGGTAAGTCTTTGTAGCTCCTAAGACCTTTGTTAAATACTTGAATATGACCAGGACAACTCATTGGCTTTACAGCAAATTCCCTATCCTCGTACTGTGTAACATACATATAGTCTTGGTACTTATCCCAATGACCTGATTTTTCCCACAACGACTTATCAAGTATCTGCGGTGTGCATATTTCGTCATAACCATACTTTTCATTTGACTCTCTTATATAGCTCACGATTATTTGATATATTTTCCAACCATTAGGATGCCAGAAGATCATACCGGGACCTTCTTCCTGAACATGAAACAAATCTAGTTTTTGACCAAGCTTTCTATGATCACGTTTTTTTGCTTCTTCTATACGAAACAAATAATCCTTTAACTGTTTTTTATCTCCCCAAGCTGTGCCATAAATACGCTGCAGCATTGGGTTATTGCTATCACCACGCCAATATGCGCCTGCAAGCTTAGTTAGTTTAAATGCTCCCAGGTGTAAAGTATTAGGCACATGAGGCCCGCGACATAAATCGGTGAATTCACCTTGACTGTACATAGTTAGTGTTTCAGCATTACCTATATCCTTTATTATGTCAGCTTTGTAATCTTCACCTAGGTTTGTAAAAAAATCTATGGCATCGTTATATGTGACTACTTGTCGGGAAATATCAAGTTTTTTTGCTACAATTTCATTCATTCTAGCTTCTATTTTCTCAAGATCACTTTCACTAAACCCCTGAGGATAGAAAAAATCATAATAGAAACCATCTTCTATTACAGGACCTATTGTAACCTGAGCACTAGGATAAAGTTGTTTCACAGCTTGTGCCAGTAAATGAGCAGTTGAGTGTCTTATAACATCTAACCCCTCTTTATCTCTACTAGTAATAGCACGAAAACTAGCATCATTTTCAATAAGAGTAGAAGTATCTACTAGTTTACCATCAATCTCAGCTGCAAGCATAGATTTTGCTAGTGAAGAGCTTATATTAGCACCGACATCGTGTGCAGTTACTGGGTTGTCAAATGATCTTACACTACCATCTGGTAAAGTTACATTAGGCATATAACACCTTATTATTTGTATATACTGGTAGGCACGAGTGGGATCGAACCACCGACCACCACCATGTCAAGGTGGTGCTCTACCACTGAGCTACGTGCCTATATATTTCAAAAGGATAGCAGATACCTTAAAACAGTGCAATTTTTTGTACTGCTTAATCTTCCGCATCATCTTTTTCTTTAGCTTCACCTATTTCTGAAACACCTTCAGTTCTCTCGTGAAATTCTTGCTGTTCTTTTGAATCTATAGAAAGAGTTGCGGTTGGTCGAGCCAGCAATCTCTTTAGTCCAATAGGATTACCAGACTCTACACAATAGCCATAGGTACCGTTATCGATTCTGGTTATAGCCTCCTCCACTTTATGGAGTAATTTTGTTTTCCTTTCAGTTGTACGCAAACTAAGCTGAAGCATTTCAGCATTTGATGCAAGGTCCAATGAATCTCCAACATCACCGGTTGCCAACATGCCTTCACGAGCTGCTGTTATTTCTTGTTTTAAGTTTTCCTGCGTCTCAGCAAGCAAATTTTTAAAAAAGTTTCTTTGCACAGCGTTCATATAATCACTGCCAGTCATTTTTAAAAGTTCTTTTTCAGATATCATTTCATTATCCTTTGCTATTGTCACAATCAAGCTCCTTATATATATGTAACAA
>JACKZZ010006011.1_pt1 | contig 19592 bp, 17 predicted proteins | sample 8027871 | NCBI WGS metagenome assembly JACKZZ01 (sample SAMN15724774, study PRJNA655200) | protist metagenome | isolation source: fluorescence activated cell sorting (FACS) single amplified genomes of... | place: USA: West Boothbay Harbor, Gulf of Maine | collected 2000-07-19
TCCCGTTGGTCTGTGTAATTGATGGTTAATGTTTGTTTGTGTTTGTGTTGGTAGCTTTGAGAACAGTGACAAGTGCAAGGACAGATCTAAGAAGATGAACCCTGCTGCCCACCACAACCTGATCCGCCCCGGTATGTGCTTCAGAGACGGTGTTCACAAGTCGATCAAAGTCGGCGACTGCAACCAGCGCGGTGCTACTTTCCACCGCTATAAGGAGTCTGCTGACTGCACTGGTGAACATGGCCCTGAGAAGGTCTTCAGATTCCCTCGTGGTTGCGACGAAGGCGATGATGACCATGAGCCCTCGGTCGAGAAGTTCATCTGCCAGAGAAAGTAGGCGTGTGTCGCACTACATAACACCTAGGCCACATTCCTCCTAGTTGAGGATACTGGACTATTCTATATAGTAAATTTAATGAGTTGGTATTATGTTAACCTAATGTTTTCACTAACGCTATAGCAAGCATTACTGAAGGATATGTACCAAAAAGCATGAATGCACCAAACATTGGGGAACAAGGCGCTCTTTGATTAAAAGTTACTTTGTCCATTCCGTTGAACAATTACGTTCAATTTTTGAAGGGTGAAAATCTTCAAATAATGCAAAACTGCTCCACTGGTGCTGGTGAGTGCAAAAGTGCAAAAAATGTTACAAAATAAAATACAAACAAGCGATATATAGTAACGTGCTACTATGTATTGATATAGTCACAATAATTGTCATATTCTTATAATTTTCTTGAAAATGTTTCTTTATGCTGCTTTGATCTCTTCCCTGATTGGCGGTGCATCTGCCGGTCAATCGTTCCACCAGAGACATACATCTGCTCTGGCTGCTCATACTAAGAAGTATATTGCTGACCACCCGGACGCGCTGGAAGCTGCCAAAACGGCACGTGCTGGCCGTAACCTCAGAGATGCTGTGAAGATCGCTGACATGCGCCAAGATTATTTCCTGGACCCTATGTGCACCGTGCCTTCCGCTGAGTCTAGAGTTGATCACGGTCAGTTCTGCCACATCGAGTCGTACGACGGACATGACAACTTCTCTAAGTATGGATGTGCTTACGCCCCATATGATAACAGTGTTCAGGTTCACTATCTGGACTACGATCCTGCTGACAACAATGAATGCCGTGGCCAGCCCAGAAGTGAGATGATGTTCCCCCTCTATAACGACCATGGCATGCCAGTGATGGGTGGCGAATGCCACAAGGTGGACAAGGAGTGGGTCCGCATCACCTGTGCTAACAAGGACCTTCTGCAACATGAGCCTGGTCTGCACATCCTTGAGTAAGTATTTTGTCTATGTTCCCGTTGGTCTGTGTAATTGATGGTTAATGTTTGTTTGTGTTTGTGTTGGTAGCTTTGAGAACAGTGACAAGTGCAAGGACAGATCTAAGAAGATGAACCCTGCTGCCCACCACAACCTGATCCGCCCCGGTATGTGCTTCAGAGACGGTGTTCACAAGTCGATCAAAGTCGGCGACTGCAACCAGCGCGGTGCTACTTTCCACCGCTATAAGGAGTCTGCTGACTGCACTGGTGAACATGGCCCTGAGAAGGTCTTCAGATTCCCTCGTGGTTGCGACGAAGGCGATGATGACCATGAGCCCTCGGTCGAGAAGTTCATCTGCCAGAGAAAGTAGGCGTGTGTCGCACTACATAACACCTAGGCCACATTCCTCCTAGTTGAGGATACTGGACTATTCTATATAGTAAATTTAATGAGTTGGTATTATGTTAACCTAATGTTTTCACTAACGCTATAGCAAGCATTACTGAAGGATATGTACCAAAAAGCATGAATGCACCAAACATTGGGGAACAAGGCGCTCTTTGATTAAAAGTTACTTTGTCCATTCCGTTGAACAATTACGTTCAATTTTTGAAGGGTGAAAATCTTCAAATAATGCAAAACTGCTCCACTGGTGCTGGTGAGTGCAAAAGTGCAAAAAATGTTACAAAATAAAATACAAACAAGCGATATATAGTAACGTGCTACTATGTATTGATATAGTCACAATAATTGTCATATTCTTATAATTTTCTTGAAAATGTTTCTTTATGCTGCTTTGATCTCTTCCCTGATTGGCGGTGCATCTGCCGGTCAATCGTTCCACCAGAGACATACATCTGCTCTGGCTGCTCATACTAAGAAGTATATTGCTGACCACCCGGACGCGCTGGAAGCTGCCAAAACGGCACGTGCTGGCCGTAACCTCAGAGATGCTGTGTAGATCGCTGACATGCGCCAAGATTATTTCCTGGACCCTATGTGCACCGTGCCTTCCGCTGAGTCTAGAGTTGATCACGGTCAGTTCTGCCACATCGAGTCGTACGACGGACATGACAACTTCTCTAAGTATGGATGTGCTTACGCCCCACATGATAACAGTGTTCAGGTTCACTATCTGGACTACGATCCTGCTGACAACAATGAATGCCGTGGTCAGCCCAGAAGTGAGATGATGTTCCCCCTCCAAGACGACCATGGCATGCCAGTGATGGGTGGCGAATGCCACAAGGTGGACAAGATGTGGGCGCGCACCACCTGTGCTAACAAGGACCTTCTGCAACATGAACCTGGTCTGCACATCCTCGAGTGAGATCTATTTGTGTCTATGGCAACCATTGTTAGTTCTGTGGCTGTGGCTTACATTTGTGTATGCACTTTTTTGTTGGTTTGTGTTTGTAGCTTTGAGAGCAGTGACAAGTGCAAGGACAGATCCAAGAAGATGAACCCTGCTGCCTACCACACCCTGATGCGTCCCGGTATGTGCTTCAAGTACGGTGTTCACAAGTCGATTATGGTCGGCGAATGTGACGATAACGGCGTGAAGTTTCACCGCTACAAAGAGTCTGCTGACTGCTCTGGCCTGCATGGCCGCGAGCACACCTTCAGATTCCCATCTGGCTGCGATGAGGTTGGTGATGAGTATGATGATGACCACGGTGAAGATTATACTTTTGTGGAGAAGCACATCTGCAAGAAGTAAACACGAAGCTGCTACTGCATTTGCTGCTGGCAGTTGGTGACCTGGCTGCTGCTGTTTTCTGCTACAATACGTTTAGTGTGTTTTATTATGTTCTTGTTGTTGTCAATGCTAAGACCAGACAGACTGTTTTGCATCCATGGTGATGCATCTCGTAAGTATTTAAGATTAATGTTTTATGATACCTGAGTGCGGGGACCATCTACTGCTGGACTGGATACAGTACTGTACTGCTTCTGTCTGCTCATTGTCTGTGGAAATAACAGTACAAAAACCAAAGAAGAAAACAGCAGCAGCATCACAATGAATAACACAAAGTTTAAATAATCCGACACAACTTAATAAATGATGATTTAAAAATATTATTATTATTGATACTTAAGGAATCAATGATATAAGTTTAAAAAGTTATTCGAAAGATAAGCAAGAAGCAGCAGCAGCGGCACATGATGATAATGGTGATGATTGATTAATAGCGCTAGGGAGAGTAATCTGGGCAATGATGCCATGAAAAGAGACATACACTGAGGGCGTATCTGGCACCTGCTGGCATCAACCACCAGCCAACCAACCATCCAAAGCAGCAAGTCTAGGAGTGGCAGCAGGAAGTGCGAAGTGCAAAGTGCGAAGTTTAGAAGTTCTCCTTATGCAGCGTGAACAAGATATCTTCCGCCATAGAACTATACTTTTCACAAGATTTCTGCAGATCTGAACCAATAGCAGGTGCACCACAGAAACAAACACCTACATCAGAATGTTGCCTCTGATCTTTCATACTTTGAAAAATATCATCCCATTTAGGTCTACCGTTCCACACCCAGATATCTTGTAATCTGTTAGCCGCACGTGGATGCTTTTTCATATGTTGAACTTGACTTTTAGAGTCCACTGTGGGATAAAGCATGCTCATATAAAGTTGTTCCGCAGTGAAATAAGGCTTTGAAAAAGCTTCAGAGTATTGTTTTGCAGCACGTTTTAATTTGAGATGGTTACCTCCACCTGCAGAAGGTAATCCATTTGAGTTGGTCTTGGGAACACCTGTCACATAGATGGAGATCTCACAATAGTACGTAGATTCAATTTGCTTCATCTCACGTGCACGTTTCATGTCATAAGACAATTCTACAGAAAAGGAAAGGAAATGAAACAATGCATATAAACAACAGTGAGTATACCAGATATAACACAAAATAAAGCGAGCATAAAACAAAAAAAAACACTACAGTGAATGAACAAACCTGTGAGTAAGTGAACAAGCCATTGAAAACTTTCTACTTCGTTATGCCTCACAACCCAGTAGAAGTGAAGAATCTCCGGAGGATAGTTTTTCTTCCAGCGATAACGTGTTAAAGCTGTAAGGATAGATGCACATGGAGTCAGTCCGATACCTGCACCAACTAGCATCACTGTACCGTAGCTAGAGTAATGTTCAGCAGGTGCTGAATGAGGACCATCAACTTTGATTATTGGCATTAATCCATCAGGGGTTTTCTCGCGACCAAGCTGTAAGTCCCCGCGATGGTCGCGACGAGTGAAATAGAAAGGAAAAGAGCGACCAGGACATAGCAGCTCGAAATATTCCTTCACACGACGGGTCCAAGTGCGGGCGACAGGATACTCCAGGCCGTGTACCTATAAACCCACACACAAAGAAAAAGTTACCAGCAGGTAAGAGAAGTAGACCATACAAAAGTGAGATATGAAAAAAGAACAGCTCAATTTGATGCAACAGCAACAGCAACAGAAGCAGCAGCAGCATACCTTGATGTGAACCGAAACGTAATCGTTGTATCCTGTGTCACTCTTATCAAGTAACTCATCTGGTGATAACTGGCGATAATCTTTGCTCACATCACAATATTTATTCCAACGACCTGTGCGACCTGCAGGACGTGGTACAAGGACGACATCTTCTCCAGTCTCTAAGTTAATACGGGAACCATTATGCAAATCATCATTGGCAGATGAAATAGTCAGTGGGTGCCATTCCTTTTCGCTCACTGCGGGGCAATTCAACATTAAATATTGGCCTTCTTGGAACGAAAAATCCTCCTGATGGTGCAAAAATAGGTTTACAGTAGCAGCAGCAGTAGCAGTAGCAGCGATAGGGATAGGGATAGGGACAGGGACAGTAGAAAACAAGCAGAACGATGAGAAAGTACAGACACAGCAGTGAAACAATGACAACAGATACGATGGATGGAGTTATAGTCTACTACTACTCACAGGGTTCTTTGGTTTGAAATAAAGTGCCATCACCGGAGGAATCCATTCAACCTTAGTCACCGCAAAGCTTACACCACCACGCTGACCTTCTAGGTATTTCTCCACACACAGTAATAGACAAGGCAGTAATGCCCACTGCCAGAAGACATGGCCATGGATAAATAAGACGCCAATAAACACCATGTAAAGCTGGTGAGAATTGAAGAAAATCTCAAATTTCACACGTCGGACTTGATCCGGGACGGCAGAGGCATACATCAAAACCATGGCAAAGGTGATAATAGCGCCGGTAAATAGATACGTCCAATCCCAACCCCACAGAGAAACACGATGAAGAGTACCAGTACTAGCAAGTTGTAGATTAACTAAGTGGAAAAGTACATGTATCGCAGTAAAGAGAAGTACCAAATAACCAAGAAGTTTATGAAATTCAATATTCTTTTGAAGTGGAATATAACGACTAATAGGATGAGCAAAGAATTTAGCAAAAAGAGAATTACTTTTAACTTTGCGAGAGAAAGAAATTCCAGCAGAATGAAGTTTTGATAAAAGAATCTTTGTGACAGGATATAAGATCATAGAGCAGTTGAGGTTAAGGCATTTGCCAGCACCTTTAGCATAAGGCACAGCAGTGCTTACAGGACCAAATTCGATCGCGAGACGATTCAACTTGCATAACTCATCACCACATTGTAAATCCAATGTCCCGTTTTCAAGTCCTTTATGCATTTCGTCTATACCCCTATACCAGATACCAACAGTATCAAAGAAGAAATACACATTCATAATGCCATAGAAAGTCAGCCAGAAGTATGTGCTTAAGTGGTCTTCATTATACGCGCGGTAAAGAAATTCGTACGTATTTTGTAGTAAAGAAGCACAGGTAATATTAGTACAGAGTTCAGTTAGTGAACCTAGCTCACCGTCAGCTTTCACAGCTCCTTCCCCAGGGTTATATGGCACTGTTTCTGATTGAGATTGAGAAGCTGCTTCTGCTTTTGCCTTGGCAGCAGCAGCACGATCAAGAGCTTCGAAGTAACCCCCGTCACCACATTCCTGACGACGACAACCATAGAAATAAGCGCCAGCAGCGGCTAGGTAGCTCCAGCCCGCAAGACAGGTGGTATAAGAGGCACAGCAGACGATACCAACAATAAAGTGATAAATACCGACTCCGGGTACGAAGTGAGTGTAAGCTAAGCCATCATTTGGGAACCAAAGGCTGCAACCAAATGTAGCATCGTTAAGTAATCCTGTTACCAAGCTAGAAACAAGCACAAATAGTCCTAGATACACATTGCCAGTAACTTGCGTATTCTCATTTGTCTCATCACAACAAATTTGTTGAGTGTTACCATTCTCATTGACAAATATCGTAGGGCAGGTTCCAAACGAATCAGCGATATAGACGGAGTTGATTTTTTCCCCATCAATTTCACACTTCCAGGGCTTTGCCCAATGATATGATATTTCGAAAATCGAAAGAATTAAAGCAAGTGCTGCTGCTCCGTACGCGATGTAATGGCCCCAGAGGCAGTAAGCCAAAGGGTTCTGACCAATGAACACAGCGCGTTCGGGCTTCTCTGGTGCCTTAGTGGTGGTTGCTGTCTGGGCTTTGGCCGCTACTGGAGATGCCATTCTCGAGGATTGAGGTCTGGACGAGCTTTGTTTAGGTGGACGGGAAGGCGATGCAGCGCCAGAACCAGAGTCTACAGCAGAGCCAGCATTTCCACCGGGGGGTGGTGGAGGTGGCTTGCGCTTCTCAGATCTCTTTCCCGAAGTAGGGGATGTTACACCGCCCCCCGCTGAACCGGAGGCAGACATTTTCTGTTGAGAAGTACCTCTTTTAATAGGCTTTGCAGCCCCACCAGCAGGAGTAGGTGACCCCATTTCCACAGAAGATCTGTTTTGGTTCACCTGTGCATTGAAATTTGATTTAGTACGTTGAATAGATTGTGGTCTCATGATGATACGAACTATTAGCAACAATTCTTATCAATCACAATAAGTTACTTCGCAGTTATATCCCAAATTCAAAAGTATATACAGATAAATTCATAAAGAAACAGGATAAATAATTCTTATCAGCCAACTTAAATATATTAGCATTATGTCGTGCAACCCTACAATATTTAGTTCCCTGTGTCAACGTTGCTGCATTTGTCACTGTCAGACGATCAAAAAGAACTGCGACGCGCAATTAAGCCACCAACGGCAATGCGGTAGTCTGACGTCAGGATCGATGAGGCATTTCATACGTATGTAATACTGTGACTTTTCATTACTTAACGCAGTGAGAATTCCTGGAGCCCTAAACCAGCTCCAGACCATAGAATTTAATTGCTGTCAGAGCAGACCTGGCAGACACAATGTGCAATTGTGCAATCTCTTGAAATATCGAGCTGCTTACCGGCAATATAAGGATGCTTATTGGTGATATTGGAAAATAGGCTCAGATGTTTAATAAGCGCTGTGTAGACTTTTATTTTAGCAGAGTTGAATCTGTACCTTGCTGCGCCAACAGCAGGTATCTGTGTTGAATCTCATTGTGTGAACCTTAAGATGAGTAATTGGGATAAATTGAAAAAGAAAATAGGGACATCCGATAAGCCAAAAGGCAATGAAGTCGATAAAGGGAAAGGAAATGGAGACTTGAAGGGTAAGAAGCGCACTGTGGGAGAGGCAGGATTTGATAGATCTGGTGGTGAACGTCACAAAAATAATAAAATAACAGATCCCAAAAGTTTAGCAGACAATGATGCAGTTGTGTCCCATCTTGCATCTCGTTCTGCTCGACTTCCTGCACATATCCGGGACCAATACCGTGGGCTGGATTGTGAAATGGTTGGTATTGGTCCTACTGGCAAAAAATCAGTACTTGCAAGATGCTGTGTGACAAATTTTGAAGGTGATGTTCTTTTTGACTCTTATGTCAGACCGCAAGATTTTGTCACCGATTTCCGAACAGAATGGTCAGGAGTTCGTAGGAAGAACTTACGAAATGCGATCTCATTGTCCGAGTGCCAGACTGAAGTAGCTGCCTTACTGCGTGATAAGATTCTTGTTGGTCATGCGCTACAAAATGATTTGAAAGTGTTGTTGTTAAGTCATCCACATACTCATATCCGCGATACAGCTCGCTATAAGCCTTATATGAGGCCACATGGACGTAAAGGTGGGAAGTTCAAACCGCGTGCTTTAAGAGATCTGACCCGTCAGCATCTCAAGAAAACCATCCAGGAAGGTGAACATGACCCGGTGAGTAACAGTAAACTTGCGGTAAACTTACTATGTTATCAGCAGGAGTTTAGTGTACCTATGTATTTGTACTTCACTGATGTAGAGCGTTGATGCGCGCTGTGCGATGGACCTCTATCGCTTGGCAATGGCTGATTGGGAAGGAGGTTTGCGTCAAAAAGCCAATCTGTTAGCGGCAAAGAGCAAGGCTAGCAAGGGCAAGGGCAAGGGCAAGGGCAAGGGCAAAAGCGGGGATACTGTAGCTGATGATGTGGAAAGTGTGGGTGGTGAGTCTGGTAGCTCTGACAGTGAGGGTGATGAAGATGGAGATCAGTAGGCTTGGTCCACTGGCGTGTGGTACAGTACAGTACCGTGGCGTGGCGTCACTGTAGTGAGAGTGAGCCTTCTTAAACAGTGCTGCAAAACCGAATCGCATTTTAATCAATGAACAGTACAACACCGTGCAGTCCACCTGGTCCAGTGCAGTACAGTACAGCGCACGCAGTCTAAGCACGTCACATCCCTCAAATCACATCAAATCACATCACTGCAGTTGCTTGCTGTTGGCCACCAGGCGCTGCACCATCGCCTCCATTTGGGCAGCCAGCGTTGCATTTTTCGTCGCCTCCGAGGTGATGTCAGCATCACCAACAGTGTTATACTGAAGAAGCAAAAATTCAGCATTTAAAATGCAGTTGCGCACCAGAAGTGTATGGAGCACTTGCGCAGGACCTGCCTGTGCACGGATCCACACTAGGCCATTCAATCCCACAACCATTTCGAAAGAAATGTGCTTACCAAGCGCATGGAGAGCGGGGCAGTCGGGGGTCAACAAATGACGCGCACATGCAGCAGATAGGCGAATCAAGTGGCCATCGGGCAATTCTCCATAAATCTACCGCCACAAGAACGAAACGGAACGGAACGAAACACATACATACATACATACATACATATCAATAAAATTAGTTAACAATGCCGCTGACACATAACTGCCTCGACAAGCGTTCTACATACCGCTTCTCCACTGCTCCAGTCCTTGGTCAGTCCACCAGCCGCAGGTACACGGCAAGTCATCTCCAGTTCTCCCACACGCACATCCACCTCGGTTAAGCGACCATACACAACTGCACCACGTCGAAGCTCAGGTTTGTTACGTTTCGTTGCTCCTTCGAAGCCTAAACGAGGCAACAATGCGCAGCCTACTGAATGAATGTTCACTCTGTAATGCTCCGCCTGACGATCCTCAACTATACCGACCACCTGGTCCCCAACCAACGGTAGATAGCGACGAGCATGGTCAGCACCACCACTACCGACAATACCTGCTGAAGGTTCCACCCAGAAGTGGTTCGGTGGACGGAATCGAGTCTCCCCCGCAAGATTGCAGATCACATTGTCACCTGCATCGCCACTAGCTTCCAGACCTTTGCCAGCTGCCGCTTCACAGCTACGTCCGGAAATAGCCAAGAAGGATTTCACATGGTTTGTTATATCATCTCCAGGAAAAACTCGGATACTTTTATAAGCAGAGCTACTACTACTGGAAGTCACAGATTCGGCTGTCTTCAGCGGCACAGCAGCCATTGAATTAAGAAATTTATCCGCTTCACCTTCAACTTCCATTATGATAATAAATGATAACAATGACAAAAGAAGGAAATTATGGCTTTGACAATTTATTAAGGATTAATTATAAACTGTTCACATATTTCCTGTATAAATTCGTTTCAGTGCAACTCGATTAATAATAATCGATAACTATTTTTTAACAGGCACCGCCGCCCAGCAGGGTTTGCGACTTTGCGGAGTCACCTGGTCTGACGCGGATTAGCGGGCCGCCATTGATTTTGCTTCCGAGACGGAAAGACAATGCAGTGATAAAGGTGTATTTTACAGTATGCATTACGGATCCAAATTTATCACGACAGCATTGTGCTTGTCTCCCACTAATGAATCAGCTGCAGCAGACATCGCCAATGATGAGCACCTTAATTGTACCAATTCAATCAATAATAGCATTGTCACATTGCATAATTTACCGTTACTATTAGAGAATCAACATACTCAATAACAATTAAAATTATGTTTAATAATTTCAATTGTGTCATTACTTACGAGCTTATTATCATTTTTTGTTTCTTATTTATTGTTTGGATCAGAACAGGAAAAGGTAATGGAAAGGACTTCGTTGCTCACCAAAGAAGATCTGGAGAATCCGAATTATAGTGCGGTGCGTTGTTTGAAATGGAATAAGCTTGGAAGAGGTTATAATATCAATGGTGCCTGTTATTCTGGTGAAATCATGTGTTTTATTTCCACTTCTGCACAAACTGGTTCTGTATTAAGAGAAATACTTGGTGCAAGTCGGGAAAAATCACCAAATTGTGAACTCTCAAAAATCATTTTAGATGATGAGGTTTTAAAATATGGTTATCAGAATGGCTCCTTACTGTCTCCACTATCTGATGAGTTTATTTATAATGAGTTAACAGTACACGAAACAATTCTTTTTCATAATGCTATGCGACCTGATTCAGTCGCGAATCAAAAAAATGTGTATCGTCTGATGAAGCTAATGAAATTTAATGCTGTTATGGGACATAGGGTTGCTACTCTCCCTGCTGACATGCGTAGAGTGCTTTCTATCATCATTGACCTTGTTTCTGGTTTTGATTTATTGATTTATGAAGATTTTACTACCGGTTTAACCGCTATTCAAACTTCACATGTGTTACTCTGTTTGAAGAAAATCCTCCGCGAGTATAACCCTCGGTGTATGGTCATTCTCAGCTGCGAGAAGCTTTCTTTTGAAGAAATTCAACATGTGGATCGTGTGCAAGTATTGTTTCCAGGAAGTAACAATGCTGCGCCTTGTGAATCTATACATTATGGTTCTTGTTCAATAGTTAAAGCGTACATTAAGCGTTGCCATGACGACTCTTACATCGACTCAAACTCAGGATCGAGAGATCTGGGTGCTTCGTACGACTTTATTTCTGTTGATTTTAGCGACAAGACGAATGATTTGTTGGATGCGATCGCATATGGGAGAATCATTGTGGTCAGTGCAGAGCTCTTCCATTCACACTCTTGGAAAGCTTTCGCGGCTCGTTTGGATCGCAATAGCTCTACTGCGAGGGACACCGTGGACAGTGATGAATCTAGTCGCTTGCAGTATGTCACTGATGACGAGTCAGGCCGTTTGTCAGGGCGTTCTCGAGGCTCTAGTGGTGGAGCGATTCATGCTTCCGCTTCGTTACGTGGTTCTCTGGCAGCTGATCGTAGTAGCACTTGTCATACTGTGGACAGCGGCGATGACAACGCGACGCTACCTTCTCAGTCCCCGATCCTACAACAGCTATTGCCAATCTCTTCAGCAGTGAAAATACGTAACCCTATGGCTGCTCACAGTAGAGAATCGAGTGGAGAAATTTTTACACCGAGAGGAAGTGCTGCAATTGCACCAAATGAGACCATGTTGCGTCCCCGGCTGCCGTGGATATTCAGCCAACATTACGATATAACCTATGACAACTGGATGCAGCGATTGATAACTCAACTTGTTTGGTGTTTTTGGCGTGCCTGGACAATTAGAATGCGTACTTTTGATTCTGTTCTAGTAGTTTGGGTCTATGCTGGTGTAATTTTGCCACTTGGAATTATCATCTCATTTGCGAACATTGACGACACCCTCTCAGCCTTCAACACGCGAGTGGGTCTGCTCACAATTTTCCCCTTTGGTGAGTAAACATTGTGACCTTGTCCTTTTCTTTGTCCTTGGATGTGCTTGTGTTTCTGTTTCTGTTTGTGTTTGTCCCTACTGCTGATTGCAACGCCTGCTTGGTGTCCACATCCCCTCACCTTTCCCTTGTCCACCGTGTGTTGCCCGCTGCGATATAGCTGTTTGCGCATTGACCAACATCTTCTTCGAATCCGCAGTAATTGACCGTAACATCGCTGCCTGGGATCGCAACCGAAATACCTACTGTCCACTGTTCTCGCTGCTGTCAAACACACTGGTGGACCTGGTAGTGGTTAAATTCATCCCACCGATCCTTGCCGCAGCACTTGTTTATTATCCATGCAATTTGAACCCTTCGTGGAGTGCTTTCTGGGAGTTTATGGCTGCATATTGGCTTTTATGCTTTGCTGCTTCATGCTTTAGTAGATTCACATTTGGACATACTGCGTTCAGTCACAAATATACTCATACGCTCACTGGCGTACAATTTCTGACCATACTGACGCTGCTGCTGCTCTACTGTGGATCTATCATATACTTACCGGATGTACCGGATGCGAATTGGTGGTTCCGTGATTGGAGCATGTTTTACTGGGTAAGTGAATGGAATGGTATACCTACTGGTATTGGTATACTTGTGTGTTGTTGTTGTTCATGGTGCTGTTATTGGTACTGTGACTGCTGTTTACTGCACCTTTATATTATATTGTGTTGTGTTGTGTTTGTTTGTTTGTTTGTTTGTTTGTTTGTTTCTGTTTCTCTTAGGGGTGCAATGTAATGTACTACAATGATCTAGCAGAACAGCAGTTCGGTATAGTGATGCCTCCAGCCGATAATAGTCAGCTCAGCAGTGGTTTTGACCCGTACTACAGTGCTGCTGTCAATATCACAGCTATACCTGGATATTGTGACATGCCTCTGAATTTTAATGCTTGTTCTCAATGCACCAGCGATTACAACTTTGCGGATTGCACACTTGATGTCATGATTAATTCTTGTGCACCTGAGTCACCTATGTTTGATTCTCACCGCTGCGATACTGCTGCAACTACTGCTGGAACATCCGATGCTGACCCTCCCAGGATGGCTAGTGGGGCTCAATTATTAGCTCAGTTAGGTATCAATCAACTTGACAAATACAAATGTTTTAGTGTGTTACTTCAACAAGGTTGTGTCTATTTGATATTGGCCACATTTTTTGCGTTAAGTTTTTATCGAGATTGGTCACGACGGAACGTATTTACTGATTTATGGTACCAGTTATCTGAGATAAAAATCAAAAAATTGAGATAAATCAAATCCAATGATCTTGTTGCTTATTTGGGGAAGGGGGAGGAGGAGTGGGAGTGGAAGTGATTTCTTATTTATAAAATGTTGCATTGTTTGTAAATAAGGGTGTGATTGACCAGTGGTCAGTGGTCAGTGGTCAGTGGTCAGTGGTCAGTGGTCAGTGGTCAGTGGTCAGTGTGGCTACAGTATGTCTGTGCCTACCCGAATCTGATGAAGAGGAAGTACTGTACTGTACTGTATATATCATTGTGTGGGTAAGTATCCGATTGAGTTGTCTGTATGTAATCATTGGCACGATAAAACGTAATTTTTGATGTAGTCCTGATAATCACATCACATCAACTACATACAGTACAGTTCGTTATGACTGTACCTGCTGGTCCACCTCAAAACTCGAGAAAAGTTCCACATTTATAATAAAAACTTTCCAATCAGTTATAAAGGCGATAGGTTAAGTTTAGTTTTTTTTACAACAAGCAACAACACTTATTATTGAAGACAATCGTATATATTAATAATACTAATACTATTGATACGTACCATACAGTATATATACATTTATCAAAAAATGTTACTTCCATCATTAACGCAAGAACCGGAAGTAATAGGTACTGGGTACTGGCATTAGGCATATTTCTTGGGAGTTGCATCCGGGAAGATCAAGAAATAGAGGTCACTAAGGGGATGTTTCCGAGACCAATCTCGAAAAGTTAGCGAGCCGAGTAGCACAGCAAGGGCAATGTAAACAACAGCTTGATGCCACAAAGCACTCCAGCAGTCGTCCACTGGGATCTTGTCAATTCCTAGTCCTTGAAGAAGCTCTGCACCGGACACATAGACGGCACCGCTCCCTGTCACTCCACCCACAGTGCCGCACGGTGTTGAGTTAACAAGTGGTGACGTATCAGAACAAACATCTACTGTCAACGGCACCGTACATGTTTCCGCATCATAATTTGCATTACATGCTGCACATTGAGCCACTGCATTCGTGCAGTAACCAGGTATACTGGTGATGTTCACATACGTGGTCATGTAGGGATCAAGGCCAGTGACGTTGTAATCTCCTTGCACGAGGTAGAATTGGGTATCCTGCATATCGCTATAGTACAGTAGGTTGCACCCCTGGCAATAAACATTAAAATATATAAGCAGAGCGTGAGAGTGAGAGAGCAGAAACTACAAGACAAGCGAGCAGACAGTGTGACATTCCTTACCCAATAGAACATAGACCAGTCACGCAAAGGCCACATTGAGTCGGGGATGGAAGGCAAGTTGGCGATAAACCCGGCGTACAAAATCATTAAGGCGAGGATTGAAAGGAGTTGTAGTGGCATAAAGCTTGATGGAGATCGACAATCAACGCCAATTAGAGCGACAGAAACGCGCGAAAATGCAGCAGCAACGAACATGATAAACATCCATGCCTCGCCAAATTTCCAGATTGCCTCTTCGGAACGATTTAAATGCACTGGATAATACATGACAACTCCCGCAAGTACTGGTGGAATGAATTTTACAATAACGAAATCAGCAAGCATATTAGTTAACATACATAGCTGAGGACAATAAATGTTTCTATTGCGGTCCCAAGATAACACATTTCGGTCAATCATATCATGTTCAAATAAAAGGTTTGTCATCGCTGCAACACCGAAAGGATATGTAGTTAGCAATGCACAGCGGTTCTGAAACCCAGTTTCTGAGAAATCTAAATGCCAAAAAGCAGTACACAGACCTACTGGTGTCATGACACCTACAACAAAACAGATAAATAATGTGGCATCCATTTTGCGAAAGCGGCATGTAAACGATCGCCACAGACACATAAGTATCTGCATCTTAGCGCGCGGAAGGTAACCAATAAACGTCTTATCTAAGGCTACATCATACCACCACGTTAGGCGAGTATTTCGGTTGTTTCCTACAGAGTAATGTGTCAAAGCACCACCAGATTTCGTATAAGCACCAACAGGTGGTACCTGAGACAACATGGGTGAAGTCACCGCATCCACACCAGGTAGACTATCCGCAGCAGGACAACTAGCCACATCTGCTCCGCCTCCTTCAACTGCGCCTGCACCCGCTGTGGGGTATTGTTGCTGTTGCTGTTTCTGTTGTTGATCTTCAACTAAATGAGAAGAATAGTATGAGTTCCAATCTTGGGAAACAAATAGCAGTGGAGTAACGATGGTATCGTCACTGTAAAGGCTCTTCGCATCTGCAGGAGAAGAGTTATCCGATAGTTCACCGGTTGCAAATCCTTTTCGTGTTTGGTTCGTTCTATGAGAAGCATAACCAGTAATAATTCGCGCCCTTCCGTAGAAAACAGAATTGGAGGTTACCACTTGAACCCTGTCTACTAGTTCTAATTCGCTACTAGTGAGACGTCTTGCTGCTAAAATGATAATCAACTTGGAGTTAAAGGATGTCAACACCTCACGCAATGCTTTGATAACATGGGTTGTTTGCAAAGCATTCAATCCATCAGTGAAATTCTCCAGAATGATGCAGTCAAAACTAGCTAAGATATCAATAGTGACAGAAAGTAATCTACGCTGGCCAGGAGAAAGGTCACCCACGAGCGTATTAAGAGAGTCTGTGAGCTTCATAATTTCCAAGAGCTTCTTTGTCCTCTCCGTGCTAGCAGTAGATGTAGCGTTAGGTAACATGGACGTATAGAACATTACAGTTTCTGCTACTGTTAAACTATTGTACATGAACTCATCCGACAAGGGTGACAGCAGAGTTCCATTTTGGTAACCGTGCGGAAGCATTGCATCGTTAAATAATATATTACGAGCAGAGCTGTTTGTCGATTTATGAGTGTGTACGCCCAAAATCTCACGCAATATAGCTGATTGTTGATCTTCATAGAACGATAAGAAACAGAATATTTCCCCAGAATAGCACGCACCATTGATATTACGATCAGGACCAATGAAATTCCATTTCAAACAGTTTTTATTAGCTGTAGCTGTAGCTGTAGTAGCATTAGCATTAGCATTAGCATTAGCATTAGCATTAGCATTAGCATTAGCATTAGCATTATTGCTTTTTAGAGAAATGTTATCACTGTATCTAGGCGGTTCGTCGACATCAGTGGACATCATTTTCCAAAACTGTTACGACAAATGTAGTAAAAATGTGGAAATAATATAAAAGCCGCTAATAGCAACAGTATTACATGAGCTGAGGTAACAACCCTACGGTAATTTATTGTCAGCAGTTGGACAGCTGCACCGTCGGCTAGTCGACGCTTGCAATTTGAAAAAAAAAGATCGCAATGCGAGGGCTTTCAGACTTAGGGGCGATAAATCATAAAGCTTTCGAAGGGACTGCGGACTGTGCATTCTGCTGGGCGTGCTGTTGGCCTGCTGCTGACAGAATCCAAGGATTGTGATTATTCATTTGAAAAATAAACATTATTGCACTTTAGTTTTCATCACTACTGTAAATATCAATGATTTGGCTCTTTTGTTTTATTAATTTCGTGTTTGCTTTCTTACCACCACGCTTGGTCGCAGAAGCAGAAGCAGAAGCAGAGTAACCACCTTCTGCAACTTCAGCGTCAGCTTCATCTTCATCTTCACCATCATCTTCGCTTAAAATATCTACAGCATAACTCACACGACTGGAAGTGCTGCGCCGACCCACAGATCGGCGTGCAGCTATAGGTGAAGCAGGAGAGTTGCCAGCATCCCAATCACCGTCGGACACATCATCGTCGTCTTCACCAATGTCCGTCGTTGACTCGCCATCACTCAGTCGTGCAGCCTGTTTACCTTTATCAGTATATTTATTGCCATTTGTCTTTGGTTTGGCAGGGGCTTTGGCTTTGGCTTTGGTCGCCTTGGAATCCGATTTGGGTGTAGGCGTTTTTTTCTTTGCAGAAGCAGATGACGGAGCATCATCAGCATCAAGATTTGTTCCTGCTGCCTTTCTTTTGCGGGCATTGCCAGTGGAGCTAGAGCTGGAAACCCGAACTGGTGATAGATCCAGACCGTCGGCGCCTAAGAGCATTGGTTCGCGGTATGAATACTCTTCATTCCCAGGACCGCCCTGGGAATAATCAAGATCACAGTCCGAAGAATCCTCTCCCTCAGCATATGATAAGACTTTGCTAGCAGATCGCGCTGTCACACGACGCTTTTGAACTTGAGGAGACTGCTGGGACTGTTGGGTCAAATCAAGATCGACATCGACATCCACTGACACGTCCGCAACTTCAGCTCCAGCTCTAGTTCCAGTTCCAGTTCCAGTTCCAGCTAAACCTGATTGAGAGTTCGGTACACTAGTAGATCGCCCGCCAAGACTATTGGTACGTCCTGCCACACTCTTACCTATATTCTTGTCTGCTAACTTACTACAACCAAAATGACTAATGAACTCGGTTGTAGGAGCTGGAAAAGCTGTGGCAGGGAGCGCTTCAGTATCAGCATCAGGCAAACTGAACAAAGGACCGTCGGCTGTGGATGGCGATCCAACACCATTGGAACCACACGCATCAACTTTATCATTTTCAGATATGCGAACATCATTCGCTGTGAACACAAGGGCTTTATCATAGAATTCTGCCAATATATTCTGCTGTTTCTTTGTCATTTGACAATCCACAGTAAAGAACTTCGACTGAATGGCAACATATTTACCCAAAAAAACAAATCTACGACCACCCGTATTGATAATAAATTCAGGAGTTTTCGTCGATGTTTTTGCTAATGATCCAATTTGTAGATCAAATGATATCGATTTTTCGAAACAAAATTGAATAGGAAGAATTACCATAATATTTCGTTTATTTTTTGAAGTTTTAATTGAAATATCTCTACCATGACACTGTAAAATGCCTACAACCAAACAAAACAAAACAAAACAAAACAAAACAAAACAAAACAAAATAAAAATGAATATATACAACCTATTAAAATCAGAATCTATTTAAATTCCTTACTATCTCCCAACTCCATTATCTATAACAGTTCTTTCAACTATCTGCTGATGGTAAAGAGTCAACTGATGTACAAGCAAACTACTTTGTGTCAAAGAAATCAAGATATGGCAATCAAACAAAACTTCGGCAATATTTATCAGCACACCCGAATATCATTATTATTTAAGGTGGTAAAAACTATTCAGTGGTGAGAAAACTTGCACAACACGGCGTCACTAGTAATTCTTAGCAGCAGGTTTATCAACTTGGCTTTTTCAGTTTTATGAATTTGAATTTAAATCTCACCAGTGACTGTCACTGAGTCTGTCACTCTGGTGCTGCCATTTTTAGGATTAAAAGTTACTTACATTTGGAAGCCGACGGTGTTGTCCACCAGGTATACTGGTATACCAGGTATACCAGGTATATCACCGATGCCTTTTCAAACTGCAACGTGTTGTAAAACTGACTATCTTTTCTAAAACTGCAAGATGAACATTTTCACATCAGAGAATCAAATCCACTCAAAAATACTCCCACCAACTAAATAGCTCATTTCACTATGGGCTTGGGATGCTCGCGTGCTGTAGCCGTCGCTGATCTCTGCGATGGCTCGGGACGAGGGCATTCTGGTGAAAGTGTCCGAAGTGAAGAGTCATCTTTGTCTTATTCTCGTGAATGGATCAAACTTCCAACTGAACTTGAAGCAAAGTTTAATATTGATTTTCAAATGGTTGACAAATTTGTTAAATCTCAAGTAGACTTTCGAGCTTTGTTGGATCACCCATTGGCGCGTCGTTTCATGATTGATGAATTGAAGCGCAATCACGTTTTTAAGCTTTTGCGATCACTTCGTGGTTTTCTTGAGATTCAAGATTTCAAGACTATGCCATGTAGTTCAACCCGTTCTGCTCTTGCGCTTGCTATTCACCAGAAATATCTTACCGATAATGAAGCTCTATCTGTGTCAACAATGGAGCTAATCAAAACCGCTTTAAAACAACCTGATGTGACGACAGTTGATATTTTCAATGAAGCAGCTGCCCAGCTTTTCAAGTATGTGCACGATAAGTTCTTTTTGGATTTTCTCTCTTCTCCGCAGTTTCTAAAGATGACTGTTGCCCTGCGTCGTCGTTTCAATAATGCGAAATCTTCTGATTTCGAG